>BNJU01000150.1_pt1 | contig 221238 bp, 281 predicted proteins | sample 8539281 | NCBI WGS metagenome assembly BNJU01 (sample SAMD00202456, study PRJDB9452) | human saliva metagenome | isolation source: human saliva | place: Japan
AAGCTCTTTAACCAATGGAGCCATTTAATAGCTTGAGGGCGGGTTCAAAAAACGGACATGATTTTGTTAGATTTTTCCTCGCTTGTTTTCTATTCATATTATATCATATAAAAATACAGATTAATATGACTTTAATCTGTATTTTGCTATAATAACTATCTATTTATTGACGAAAAATTTCACTGTATATTGATGTCATCCCCAGTTAAAGGCAGAGAGTTTTCCATCTAAATATGAGGTGCTTCTCATATCTCAGCATTATTTGGATTTATATCACCAACAACTATGTTCTCACTTCAGATGACGTTAATTTTTTGAGCATCTTCCATAACACGATTGTGATATTTTATATATCCGTATGACATATCCTCAAACAGTACACTTGCAGTATAATTCCAGCAATAGATAATCTATAAAATACAATTTGTTTTAATAATAATTATTTTTACCATTGCATAATATATAAGACTACAATGATGAAGAAGAATATATACCATCGGACTAAGCGCATATAGTTCGTCGTGTATATTAATCAATGATGCTCCTAGTAAGTATAAAAGTACCGAATACACTAAGGATGACCGATAGGTAAAACTTTTAATATCATATACTTTTTTCTTTACTAATACCCACGACTAATAATAATTATTAAATCTAAAGTAAACATCCGCAGAGATATAACGTAAATTATACCAAACATGCATATAATACCTATAACTAAAGCCCAGTGGATTACTAAAGAATGTTTTGGTGCTAGATAATCATATGAACATACATTCCACTGGTCCTAAATTCAACCTTCACCCATATAGAAGAACATTAATCCGAAAATAATACCAAGAATACCAAATAATTGTAATTTTGTGAAGTTGAATAATTTCCTTAATAGTATTCAATAACACATACATAATTAATTACATATAAAAATATACTGCACATAAGAACAGAAAAGATAACAGGAATTAATTCGGGTGGAAATAGCTGGCAAAATCAAATAATACAATTAATGGATAGTGGGATAATTTTATTTTCTTAAAATTAATTCAGTAGAAACAGAAGAATACCATCGTAACAAAAATACAAGTAGCGTAATTATTAACAAACGAAAACAGTAAATTATGTTTCACTAACTGGTGGGAGCATAATTAAAATAAAGAATAATAGATATACTAAGACATCCTTGTATTTCATAGAGATTTTATGACCAATAGTAAATACGGTCGTAAAATATGTTGAAAATAAAAAGCAATTAACGCCGTAACTAGTCTGAATAAAGGTCGGGTCCGAATGAAACAGTATTAGTCATAAACTTTGCTGCAATTTGATAAAACTCTCCGATGCGAGGAGCAATAAACTGCAATTAATAATAAAACCTACATTTTCCCCCTGTGCATAGCTCGCATATTGATCTTCATAAGACTCAACCATAATTATGTATAACGTAACAAAAATAGGAACAAAAAGAAAAAAAGGACAGTACTTAATATTTATAGTATTTTTTCTTCAAAGCATAGTATTACCCTTTTTATTAATTTAATTATATCATATCAATACTTACTGAACTTTTCAAAATACCATTTTTGAGCCTTATTTTTCACCCATTTTTGATAAAGCTGAATATTTATTCGATTCTCTATTTTTACTTATCATCAATATCTAGTGACATCTTTTCATCACAGGCACTTAATATGAATACTTTTATCGTTGTTATCATTAACTTCCACTTCTGAGCGCACGTATTATTACTGTCAAGCCATATATTAGTACGAATCGCATGGGTTAAATACATCCATTGACCGGCCAGAAATTGGGTTACTCATACGATAAAGCCAGTACTATCTTTTTCAACTTTCCACATTTGAGCCATATTATTGTTTCTCCCCATTTTGGTAAAGACTGATATTTGCCAAGACTCACAGTGCCGGCACACATTACGTCAAAGAACTTTCTCTTTGTTTGAGAAAGCTACTTAATGATATATAAAAGTACTCATTTGAATATCATTTATTACATTATTTTAGAGTTTCATTAGCTGTCTTGATTTTCAGTAATTATTTTCTCGTCTTTTTGAATTTTCTCCAGAGCTGAGTCTTTTATTTAAATTCCTCAGGATACACTTTTACCCTTTCACCATCAGTGCTTTGCCTTAACAGAATCAAAACCATACCTGAACATGCAGACTGAATACGATATTCATCTTCATGTAGTCAAAGCTCATTTTGTGCTACACTATTACTACAGGTCATAGTTGTACACTACTACCACTCTGAAAAGGCTAGCATTACGTCAAATCAATAGCCTTACCAGATTTTACACCTGTAATTTGATAATATCCGTCATCTGTCTCCTTAAACTCTAAATCTTTTGAGCTTCATTTTGAGCGTTTATAAGTTTGTAATTCTGTTCCATTTTTCAGTACAGCATTTTACTGTGTCAATAGCTTTATTTTCCGGAGTAATTAGATTGTAGATTGTGTCTTCATTAATATTACTATCGTACTAATTTGAATTTTTGAGAATCTGTATTATTTTTGAGAGTAAGACCATATTGCCGTTCTTATCAACATTACCATTCTTAACATCAAGATAAAAATCATTACACGCAGTGTTTTAACGAATAATAATTATCTTGTAATATCCATTCTTGATTACAATAATTACTAAAATCTTGAAACTTAACATTATAATCAGAATTTGTTAGATAAAGATTTTCCCTGATTTAAAATAAAATATCGGCCAGAATCGTTTTTCTGTGGTCAATTTCAGTTCCATTTGATCGATCTGAAAATAAGCTCTTTATTCTGATAAAATAAACCTTTCGTTGTTTTTATATAATATTCACCATCATTGACAAAATCACTCTTGAGATATACGAACTGCAGTAGCTGGATTCCCAAACCAACGGATAAAGAGGGGCATAGAAATTACACGATTACCATCGCTCACAATAAAGAAGTACCCAGGGTAATTTGCTACGGCGGCATTTGGTTGATACGGTGTGTAACGATAGGAAAGCGTAGTTGCGAGAGTTTTCAATATAAACCTGAGAGCCACCACAGGCAAAGTTTGGATTATAATAGATGCATTTTGACCTCAACTGGATAATTAGTATAACCACCATCTAAGACATCTCTTTGGAATAATTCTGGCGGCGTGCCTAGCTTGAGTTTCTAAAACCACACATTTCGAGTCACATTCCTGCGGTATCTGGACAACCAAAACCAGTGGCACTGCGATATTAGAATGCTAATTTGGCCAAAGTATCAGAAACTAGACTTCTGCTCTTTTCAATTAAAACCAAAAAGAACCTGAGGATTAATACGGTAATCACGTGCGGCTTCACTAAACTCACCTGAGCGGCAGTCATGTAACGCCGTATATTCAAAGTCTCCTGAGACCGACAAAGCTCGTTACCATTTTTCAATATGATACTTGTAGCACAGAATAGTGATTGGCGCGCAAACTATTAGTATCTCCACAAGGATTTTCTTAGTTAAAAATTCTCGAGATTTGATTTTTCACTCATGGTCGAAGTATTCGACATCATGTAATCAGAAATAATATTACCGGCATGAAAAATCAGAGACACTGAGAGCGTGGATTTCTTCATTTTCACTAGTACTCCAAAGACCATAGCAAAACCAATAATGGGAGATGCTCGAGTAGTCTTGAGTATGCTTTAAACAGGACTTTTCAGTTTGAATTGCATTAAATGGTCGCCTCCTTCTGATAATGCGTGATTAGCATTAATTCTCAATTTTTAAATCATAATCACCGTAGCAATCTAGATAACGGGATATCGTAAAACCTCGCGGGTGCCTGAAGACGGATTGTGATATCCACACTTACCGAAATCAGTATATGGCCAACTTTGGCCTGCGGAAAAGGACTGTAAGTTTATACAGGTGCCAGGAGTTTTACTGATCAATATTTACCCGGATACGACATTTATCTGCAGCTTTGCGCGGAGTATGTAATAGTGCTGAGTAAGTTTTTCTAACTGGGTTTACATCTTGGCCTGCGTATTTTTCTGTTTTTCGAGTATAACCTGCTGCAGCATCTTCAAGTAAAAGTGCCATCTTCATTATTAATAGTTTTAGCTTCTGGTATATTGTGATTTTCAATCTTGTCATATTCTGAGGTACTCTCCGCTAAACTAGGTGTTTTTGAACGGGATTGATTGTCTTTCTCAGAATTTGTGAAACAACTACACTCACTAAAATAACCAATGCCTAAAAGAAAAGCGACCAGATGATAACCTTGTGCGATGTGCTCTGAGAGATCATATAAATAATAAACCTTTATGTTTATATTTTAACGCATTTTTATTTTGTGTTTTACCCTTATTTAGTAGCCTTTATGGCAGGCGTAGACTAGACTGTCTTAAATATTCACGCATGAAGCGAAAGGTTCATCTGACAAGATAGGTCTGTACTTTCATCGTAGAGGGTAGGCGAGATACGGCTTTGCAGATACTTTCCCTGGATAGAAGTAATGAGTCAAAAATCAAGCTACGCATGCATCTGGCCAGCTAATCTGGACCGAAGAAAGAGTTTTCGAGTCCAATAGATTGCTTTATCCATCATAAAGTTCATAAGTTTGGGGTTGATGGGCGGAGAGTGCCAACCACCATATCAGCACCGGATGACCACAGGCGGCGGAAGAATTCTTTTGATTGTGAATCGGCATCATCACATTCTGGGAAAGCACACTTGCACATTCGGATGAGCACAGCATTCAAAGAAATTGCACGTGACGATGACAAATTTTATTCTTCGCCTATGGCGGCAGCGAGTTCGGCCTTAAATTCTTCTCTTCGCCATAAGGATTGGCGCCGGCGGAATTTTCCATGTAGCAATTCTGTCCATTCTTCTACACTACTGATTGATTGATTGCAGCAAATAATTTAATCTGGATCAAGTATCTACATCGAGTGGGATTTTAGCAGCAGCGAGATTTCTCTTTCCTACCACCGACAAGATTAAGATCTCGCGATAAGCCGCAATCGATTTATTATTGTTTTCAGCACCATAATCATTATTATGATGATTCCCGGTTAGCTCGACAATATTATCTGTACGAGGCTAGTGATAGCGCCCATCATTTTCCAATCAGCGCGAGAGTGTGGTGGTGAGTGTAACCACCCCTGGTCGGTATCTGCAAGAACTTACCTCTATTACTAATATGGGTATAAGTTTTCGCCTACTGAGAAAATCTTTAATCTTTTCGGTAAAATATTCTGGCGTTGCCACCAACTTGCCAAGCTTATAAGTGAGGCGACGTGAAAGTGCGGTAACACCAGTTTCCAGCAAAAACTCACAACATTGTTTTTACTTGGAGGTTAGAAAAACTGCAAGACCGCTAGAGCCTCCTGAACAGCTGGAAAAGTAGTTGGGTTGCAGTGAGATTCCAAATGACACAATTTAGCACCAGCAGTAAAATCATCATCAAGGAAATATTTTTGGTGGAGACCATCATTACCTTCTGACCACTGGTAACATTACGGAAGTCTACCTAATTCAACATTATATATATCGATTTCGCATCCTTCAATCTCAGCTTCTGCGAAATATCACTGAGTGGACTATAAAATCCACCACCGGAAGAAAGAGATTTCGGTAAGAATCGTGTGAGCTGATTAAAATTACTGAGATCAAAAGAGGAACTTTCAGAAATTTTTAAAAATCAAGACTCAGTGAGAACCTGAAAGTTTTGTGAAATTCTCGTCCGCTACCGCTAATCGAGGAATCAATATTTTTCAGACAGTCTTGCTTGGAAATTTTGGGACTCATGTTTTTGGTTAATGATTTTTAGCAATAATCGTTCCAGAGAAAACTATAAGAAAACTAAAGAAAACCAATTTAGTGCTCAGTGGATTTTTCATGAGGAAGCTTTTATAGAGACCGTTATGTACCATCATAGATTTCGCTGACTGGGGATACCCTTGGCGCTGGATTTTATCCTGAACGAGGGATTGTACTGTTTTAGCTTCAGTTTCTAACTGATTGGCGAGGTTTTCGAGTTGAGTTCACGTTCATGGACTTTAATATAAGGACTATTTTGGCTTTTGATGCTTATCGATCAGCCTGACTAATAATGCGAACTTCAGCATCGCTAACGTTATAAAACATCATAATGTTGCGACCGAGCATAAAGGCTAGCTGATCGGTTTCGTACTTGTAATTAAAGGCTTGTTGGTTTGGCACCAGATTCTTCCCGCTATAAATTTCATTTAATCAAGAAATTTGGAGCCATAATCAGAGTTTCATCAATTCGAAATTGTTTCTTTTGATTTCCATCATTAGAGAGATTCTTACTACGTCCTTGGATACGAAGTACGGTAGCATAGAGATAATCACGGATAAAAGCCAGAAATTTTCAGAATTTTATTTAATCACCATTTGGAAATGGCGTACATAATGGCGAGAGTAAAGTGTTTATTAAAGAAACCAGATTTATTTTGAGCTTGCAAGATTTCGCACAAACCACACAGCCTGGATCGATGACGTACCGCGTGGCTCGCCAGTAGTACTTCCATCACGATAATAATTATTGATTGAATCAAAAGAATCCGCATAGTCAGCAAGTTTTCTTATCTTCTTCCATAGTAACTCAATCGGAATGAGAAACATTAGTGAGATAGTCTTTGGCGTCCCAAGTTTTGAGACGACCTGGAATGGCGGTAAAAATTTCACCCCATTCAGCAAAACTACGGCCGATTTTACCGATTGGATCCAGTTGGCCTCGGCTTCGATCGTCGATACCACAAACTTCCGCGCCGAGACCACATTGGCTTGGCATTGGAGACACCACAAGTCCCAAAACCCAAAGCGCAAGAAGCGTTAATCGCAATCACAATGGACCAAACCGCAACAAAAGCAATCACCACGGAGCAATTTCAATCAAAGCACTGAGGGTTTTACGTAGTTTAGGATTTTCTGACCACCTTCTTTAGAAGACTATTTTAACTTCATCCTCAAAATTGAGTGTCACATTTTGCAAACGTACCTTCTTAAAAACACAGTGCCAAGCTTTTCTTAAAAGGTGCCCAATATCCAAGGACGGCCTTATTGAAGAGAGACTAAGAAAGCCGACGAAACCGACAGATGACGCTTAAGATAATAAATGCTGCTATACAAACCATGTTTTTCCTTTGTTAAATGATAATACCTTAATTGATATGTGCGACATCGGCGGTGGGAATTATGAAAACCTAGAGAAATACGAAGGAGAGGTGGGTATTTTTAATTTCAGAAAGATGAGTAATGGACACAGAAATAGCCCGCACGTACCATAATCCCCTGGTCTGGTAATGATTCACGAAGATGATGAGTCCAGGCCTTTCGACATGTAGAAAGACATCGTGGAAGCTGGGTTTGATCTCAAGAGATGACTCAGGATGGTTTTTCAGAAAGTCACCGGGAAGTATTGATATTATTTTTCTAGGCGCTCGCGATCGGATTTTTCAAAGAATTCAGCCAGTCGAAACTCACGCGTGCGCGATAATTTCACCCCCAAGCCTGAGGAGAGCTGGTCTCGAAACTGGAGTATGTGTGACTCGATTATCCGCAGAGGAGGAGATAGGAAAGATTTTTCACATCATCTACCATCCCACCACCGATAAAAGTCGTGTGTCGAAAAATTTGGCGAAAGATTTCCTTCACTACAATGATACCGAGAGAAGCGCTATGCATTTTGTGCGCAGAAAACATGATGGAGCCAGGTTCACTGTCGTGGAGGATGCTCAGAATTATGTGCCATCGCTACTATACAGCATCGACACTTCTATAAAACCATTCCTGGAGTGGACATATTCAGCCCTTCTTTGAGGTTGAGTTTCCGCACCATTATTGTGTTACTCATGGCATTCATCACCACGATAGGAATCGTGTGGAGATTTTCGGAAACTTGAACTCGAGCCATCATTATCAGCGAGTAAGGACTATTCGCTCGACTTTTTAGCAGTTTGAGAAACCGATGTGCGTGGAAAGAAAAACTGAATTATGTGCTCAATATCAGAAGTAACAATAGTTTTAATATTAGCCTGCTTAAAATTAAATTGATTGCTACAGCGAAGATTAAGCCCAGTAAGTAGGTATTCAGAGTGAAAACTAACAAAAGTAATCTTTAGACTTGGAACTAGGAACTGGGAACTTTTTCACGAGTTTCCGCGACTTTTTGGTCGGCTTTTCGAGCGAAGCATATTTTACCCGTTCCACCACAGGAATTATAACTCCGTATAATATTCACCAAACCATCAATAACGGGCTGTGGACGTGAGACTGACAGGCGGCGTCAAGAATAATAATCGTGTGATTTTAGATATTCAAAACCAGGAGCACGGCAAAGAATCAGATTCGGAAGAAGTGGTTTTTGGTTGAAGTTTCTTCTGTCCCGCCACAAAATAGATGGCACTGCAGACTTACTATGCTTTAGCTTTCAGTTCAGAAAATTTCGTCCTTCCTCTTGCTTAATTTTACCACAAAAAGAGATGAGGGTTTTTGAGACTTTTGATGTAGAGTTTTCCGAGTTTCCACATATTCACATTGACAGATATCGTATTTATATTTTTAAGAAAAATATTCTGTTCGGCTTTTATTTTCCACGGTTTTACACGTTACTTTTAACTTTCCACACTGGTGTTTTGGTTTAATAAAATCTTGTTCCGGTTTTGAGTGTTTGGTTTTGTTCGGATTTAGTATTTTAACAGAGGTGTTTTATATGTATATATATAACTAGTGTTTAGTCCTATATACTCCAGAGTTTGGAGTATTTTAATATTATTTCTTTAAATTCTTGGAATTCTACTAATAATATGAAAAGTGTCTTATTTTGCGTCTCTTGAATGAATGTGCAGAAATGTAGAGTGCTGTTACATATTGAGAAATCATTACTAGGCCAATGAGAAAAGTAATAAACACAGTCATCATCTGCGGCTCCGTTCCAATATAAGCGAAGTGCTACCTCAAAACATATTGATTAATAATGATAAATAATCCTAACAATGCAGAAAATATTGAAATCAATGAACCAAGATGGCCAAAAATTACCAGTGGCGTAGCCGGACATCGATGCAGAAACTATCTATAAGCTAATTTAAATAATTTCTTAAAAGTATAAGACGGTTTGCATCGGCAAAAGCGATTTCCATAAACATAATTTATATTCTTTCTTTTTATACCCCATCCAATCAATTTAATCCACGAGTAATTCGATTATGTTCAGTAAATTTATTATATTCATCTACAACCTCTCGATCCATTAGGCGGAAATCAGTACTACCGGGTACAGTATCTTTATTAACCCATTATTCTAAACTAATTTATAGAACATCTTCGAGCCAAGACGCGGATAAACCCATGTTTAGTAAAATGGTCACGAACACCAACTATTATTTCATTACCATTTTCCATGAGATTCAATAAATTTATGAATTTCTTTTGTGGTTGCTGACCATCCGCATCTATGGTTAATACAGCACATCTCCAGTTGCTTCTTTTGTCACTCTCAGCAGACAAGGCAATCTCATCACCAAAATTTCTAGCAAATGCAACAAGTTTAATTGGCGAGTTTAATGTATTATCATTAATAAACTGACTGTATATATAGTTAACGTATTATCCGAAGAGCCATCATTAACCAGTGTATTAACTCAAAATTATCTTTATCTTCTAATCTGTTTAATTCGGAATTAAATCTTTTGACAAAATGACATATTCCTTTTTCCTCATTAGGTAAACTGGGGACGACAACGGAAATTTTCTTCATATAATAATCACACCTAACTATTTAAGGTTATTTTAGACCAATAACTATAAATTCTCAAGCTCTAGGCCAAGAATTTCGGCAGCTCGTTGAAGAATTTCAACCTCTTCATCAGTAGCAAACTCGAGGCGTTGGTTAAATAATTCCGTGTTTCCGGAAAGGAGCGGTCGATAGTACTAGTGAACGCGCAGAACTTCCTCACGTTCTCAAGAAACCTAAAGCAACCAAATTATCGATATGCTCCGCCACAGAAGCAGGACTCGCTTCAAAGCCCTAGACCAGAGGCGATTTCGCGATAGGATGGTGAATGATCATGTTCGGCGATGAAATTCAGTAAGAAAAATCCATTAAACGCTTTTTGTTTTTAGTCAATTTGTAACGCATATTTGATATAATTATATATTAGATGAGGATAAATAAAATTAGATTTTTACAGAGCATTTTGTTTATTGATTTATTTTTGTAAATAAAAACTTAAGGATGGGAGGCAAATAATGAAGCGCTTATATTGATAGTTTAGCCCCGAGACGCAGTGAGTGGTCTCCCAGAATTCTAAAAATACCCTCAGTTTTAAGAAAATATGAGCAGATCCTTTACCGAGGAAACAATTACTTGATCATTAGAAATTGATCCAACGTGAAATAGTCGATCAAAAATCACTAGAGTTGAGACCGTATCGAATGAACCAGAAGTGGCAGCGGAAGATTTTTCTCTCAAACTGATAATTACGACGATTTTTGGAACCAATTTCAGCTTTAATCTCGAAAAAGACCAGAAACAAAACGAATTTGGTTTTGGATCGCAACGATAAACAGTGGTTTTCTGAATGATGAAGATGAAATGGATATCAATTCGGAAGAAATCGACGAAAGAGATTAATAGGACAAAACCCACCTTTTCATCTTCCGCCACAAAAACTTTGTTTCTTTTAGTTTTCTTGTTGGTCAGTGGTGGCAGGATATCTGGCAACAAGCTAATTAGTAAAATCACCGCGGCAAATCTAATCTATTCGATTTTTGTTAGTACCATGGTGAGCGAAAAATACACCTCACTCAAGACTGACGCGAACGGACAGACTAATATTGCGGTTTTGGTACCTCGGCATGCGATATGAGTGGTAACGAAGGCCGCGGCGTACACGATGGTGCGCAACTCACCGATTCTGGATGGAAGTAACCTTAAATCAAGAATCGAAGAATGCGATATGAGTTTAGTATTCCGCGCGACCTAAAAAGTCGGTCGTAGAAAGCTGCTATGCTGGTAAAATTAATGAAGTTTACACCTGTGCCAGTAATAATGGTAAAAACGAAGAAGCTGGTACGCAAGCGGTAATGAATGTGCTGGAAACCGTGACCGGATTGATCAATATTATATTCATTTTGAACTGGGGTTCACTAATCCAAATCGTTGACGCATTGGGTGGTATGAAGTGACTTTTGATAGGAATGTGTACTGATTATGGCTGGACAATATCGTAATTAAGAGACGTAACCACTTTGAACTGGTGAAAAAGCCTTTAGCTTTAGCACGCGCTCGTCACGGAGTAGTGGTGGAGACTTTCGCACGTGGTGAAAACCAACAACGTATTTTAACCGCGGTAAAGAAAAATCGTGAAAAGGTATGGATATTCCAGCTATGATGCCCTAGTGATGCGCTGGGAGATAATATTCGTGCCAATAATGGGTTGACGAAATGAAGACTGGCGCACATTTACTTCTCTGGTTTTAATTCAGAAAACATCAAGACTCTGCACTGCTAACTTACCAGATGGCACAACTTTACGTGACAAATGCTAGTTACAGTACAAGGGATTAATATTTCCTATGTGATTTCCAGCGGTGGGCTAAATAATCTACACGAAAATCCACTGATACATCCGAAAGCTATCACGGAGATATGTAGATGATGTAGCGACAGTCAGACTCCTAGTTCTGAATGGTTCTGGTGAACGTGGCGGCCAGTGATGAGAAAATTAGAGCTTGAAAAAGTGGGCTTTTAAGAATATTGAGACGACAATGCGCCAACTGAGATTATCAAGATATAACGATTTATCAAATCAGTGAAAAACCATGGCAAAAGAAGGGTTTAACAGATTATTATAAGATTGAAGTAAAAAGATAAATCTGAGTTACCACAGGGCGTTAAGAGTCATGGCTATGACTAGCGATTATCCGATTAAAAGAAACCGCCGAAAAGTACGAACTAAAATTTATGGTAAAACACGACCCGGCCCAAAGCCCAAAAATAATATTACTAAAAGAGGCCACATAGGTCTCTTTTTAATAAAAATACTACCACTTCTTAGTGATGGTATTTTGGATTTAATCTAGATTAATCAGATTCTTCTTGGAGATAATTAAATGACGCACGGCCTTCCTTCCGAGTGAGTGTAGATATCAGAATAATCTTCAGCTGAATTTATGGACCGCACGACGATCAGCAGCATTAAGTTCAAGGTGATTGATTCTGGTTTGGCGAACCTTGGTAATCCAACCTTCTGCCTTCTTTTCGATGCGTTCCATGCGTTGGTGTTTATAATCAGCAATGTCGATATTGACATAATTTCGGCATTTTTCATAGTAGAGCCCCATCAGAGACAATGCTGTACAGGCGCGTGATTACCAGCATTTTTACCAATTAAAAAGTGAATTTAAACTGGTACTAGGCACTCAGTTGAATAACGGTCATCAATAGTCGACCAGACAGCAACGTTAATTCCGAAGAAAGATAGTAAATCTTCGAGATATTTTTGTACAAAGCGAACCGATTCATCACGATTCATAAAAACTCCTTCTCCTAGCTGAATCTAGGGATGAGTTTTGTGTTCTGTTTATTTTGAGTTTTTGAATCACGAGCTTTATACAGTAATTTTAGTACCAGTTTTCTTATTTTCCAATAATTTGCGCTTCTTGTAATTTCTTATTGGCAGATTTTAGTTCACGAAGATGCACGGTCAGTATTATCATCCATTTCGTCGTCGACATGAGCGAAAACGATTTTTGTTGAATCACCGAGATAAGATTAGATAAGAAATAATAGAGTGACGAGAGCGCCTGGGAGATTCATGGTATAACATCATCAATGGCATCATGAGCTCATTTGCTTTGGAAACCATATCATTAATATCAGCCTGATTTGGATCTTGCCAGCCTTAGCATCTTCCATCATTTTTCTTCAGAAGTACTCTGCTTTTTCTTACCGGAGCGAGCAATCTCGCATATTAGCCATATAATAACTGGTTACAGCTACGAGTGGGACGAGCCATAACGAAAAGACCGCCTTGGTCTTCAGATCGGCACAGTAGAGATCGATGGTACCGAAGAGCTGAGGGCTAAAATCGTAGGATTTCTCCCCCAGTATTTTTCAAGAAAAGATTTTTGAAGATTAATTACCTCATCAATACGTTCGAGTTTAGCGACTACTGGATAGGCACGTTTTCTACATTATCGGAAGTGGAAGGTAGAACCATCACACGGACCGCGAAAAATGGCAAAGAAAAATTGGTAATTGAATCTGAAGTGACCAAATCGAAGTCATTGAGCTTAATAGTATATTTCTTGTAAGGATTCTACTCATCTCGAGAGATTCGAGCTGCTTATTACCATTGGCACGCTTACGAATTTCGACGAGTTCTGGTTAATCATCAGTTTAGTCTGGTGATATTGTTTTGACTAGTGGCCAGGTAGCTAACTTAATTACAACGGTCAAAAGATAATTACAGCGAGACCAAAATCACCGATGTGAGTTTATAAACCACGAAAAGAATATTAATAATAGGATTAACAATTAAAAATCAATTAACTCAAACATTTGATTAATTATATCATGAAAGATATTTTTATTTCTTGGCAATCTTCGCCTGTTCGGCAAGCTTTCAAGACTAATTTCTCGATTTCAGTGAAAATCCATGGTTTTAGATCTTTAGAAAAGAACAATAAAAATATAATCATTCGATTCTGGGATTTCAGTCAAGATTTCAAAACGAATCGCTTCATAAACACGGCGGCGTACACGATTTGCGACCGACGGCAGATTTTAATAACTTTTTGAAAATCACTGACAGCAAAACGTTGTTTTCCACGTTGATTCGGTGCAAAACTAGGGAGAACTTCAGTATGAATAGTCTTTCCCTTTTTGATAGTATGTGCTTGACGCCACCCTGGAATGAAAACGGATATTTACTGGCTAACATTACTTTATTTTTATCATGAGAATTAGAGATGGAATCAGAGCGGAATAATGTCGGAGGAACGATCGCTTTTCAAATTCTTTTCATCGTCGGAATTTTCCACAAAAGTGGCGGTGCGAAAGGGTACGATAGAGGGCGGATTTAGAAAAGTACGTCTTTATTTTTACCTTTTCGAGATAATTTTCCTTCTTTTAAGACAATCACCTGATCAGCAATTTTCATCATTTCTGGATGATGCGTAACAATAATAATGGTATATCTTGCTTGAGGTCTTCGAAATTTTACGATTTCTTTAATGGCTTCCGGATCAGCGTGAGAAGTCACTTCATCAAAAATTAAAATTTCGGCATTAGTTAAAATAGCGCGAGCAATGGCAAGTTTTTGAAGATCACCATCGGTTAAAACCTTTCGATTCGAGATCAATTTTAGTATTAAATTGATTCTTGAGGCTGGTGATTTTTGATAAATCGCGCACGCTTTCAGAGCCTTATTTTGCTCTTAATATTGGGATTAATAATATTGAGGTTTTCTGGAATTGAGGCAGAAAAACGAAGGGATTTTGAAAAACACCAGAGACGTTTGAGGCATAGACTTTTTCGAATAATGATAAATCGATTCATTATCGATGAGAATTTTACTCGAATTTGCCGCGTAGAGACGATAAAGTAAATTAATGATTGTGGTCTTACCGGAACCTGGACGGCCAACAATAGTAGTGATTTCATTTCGGAGCGAGCACGGAAGAAATATATATCGAGAATTTTCTTATTTTTGAGTTTGAAGGTAACATGATCAAAAACTCACTTCACCTTCGATATAATCATTATCTAGATCACCATAATCGATTTGATTATCACTCTTAAATTTCAAAATATTATCAATACGCTGCATGCGAATACTATAGTTGCTGAGATTCAAAAGTTCCTCAAGCACGCATCGGTATTTCGAATTACCATTTCATAATAACCAACGAGAAGCACTAGTTTATCGATGGTGAGCTGATTATTAGTAACCTCAGAAAAACATAGATGGAGATCTTTACCAATCTGAGTAATCAAGTGAATTTTACAGTAACGAGTGCTGAGAATTTTATAACGCTTGGAATTTTGAATATCAAAGACTTCGTTATTCGAAACAATTTTTAGAAGTGAGAGCTCGGCATGAGACTGAGACTGGTGATTTGCTTCAACTATTGAGAATCTGAAAAAGGAGATCCCAGTTTTTATCCTGACTCTTACGAATACCGTCGAAAACGTACGGCGGCGGCTTTGAATTTTGATTTCATTAGATAAATATAAATGGCATCCACGATAAGGGCGAGGAGACCGAGAAAAATATTATTAGCACTAAAAATGAGAAAAATCAAAAAGAGCTGGAAAAACTAGTTAGGCATAAACGCCCAGAGCGCACCGTACTATACATATAGCTGACATCTTCCGTAAAAGTATCAGTGATACGACCATAGAAATCGACTCAAGAATCAGAGGGTTTTTCGCAATATGATTAAAAAAAGAAGATGCTGAGTGGTGGAATAATAGCGAACCAGTCCAGTTTCCAGATAATAACTCCAGGAATTCACCGAATAATAAAGAATGTAAAGAGAGATAAATAGAATCACATAAAACCAGATGGCATTAAAATTAGAAGCCCGCGTAACTCACGGAAATAATACCAGCGGTAGCAGTGATCAGTGAGAAGTTTAATGATATTACTAATCGTCTAACTGAGGATTAATTGAAAAACTTGCAGACGACCTGCCAGGGGCAATCCGCATCACGGTTTAAAAACATTAATATAAGTTTTCACTAAAATAATTATAGCATAAGAGGTGCCCTGCAAAGATTTGTAAATAAAACACCAGACTAGCTGGTGAATTTTTAGTAAGTTAAAACGAGCATGACGCTTTAATGCGACGACAGCTTGAGTACCTGCTGACCGTTTTTGGTCGCGTTACGCTTCATGAGAACCATGTTCTTGCTTGCGTTGGCGCTGTGTGGTTGATATGTACGCTTTTGGCATTATTTTTCCTTAAAACTAATAAAACTATATTACAGAGTTTTATCTGATTTGTAAACTTTGTATAATTATACCTTAGTTTTCCACTTTTTCAATAAGTTTTCCACATGGGTATATCTATTAGGCGAAAATTGTGGAAAACTCTTTCCCTGTTAATTTGTTTATATAGCTATATAATAAAAATATTTTTAAACCTGTGGAAAAGTCTGAAGGTCTGTTATAATAGAGGTAATCAAGGTTAGTTAATGTTTTGGAGGTAGCGTCAGTGTTTGATGTGTGGAATAATGTGCTTGCTGAATTAGAAAAGAAACTGCCAGAATCATTACTTAACATTCTTTTAAGACTCGAACACCCTCCTTAATTTTCTAATGAGGATGGTCATATCCAAATTAGTGTGCCTGAAACACTTTTATGCAGACCAATATCTGTAAAAATTTGATGCCGATATTCGAGACGGCTCTAAAAATAATAGTGTGGAAGTCTTTAACTACTGAATATGTAATTGTAACTAACATAATAAGTCTCATGAAACCACGAATTCTCGTGGTAGTAATTTTAAAGAAATCTTTCGGATCGCGTGGGGACAGTACAGCGGATTGATTTGAGAGGCACTCCTCTTTGAATGCGCGCAACCAAAATCGGACCGGTCTAGTGAAAAATTCACCATGGATAATTTCATCATTGGTACAAATAATGACCTAGCAGTTTCGGTGGCGAAAAATATTATTGAAAAATCCAGGGGATGAAATATAGCCCATTCTTTTCTTTACGGTGGGCAGGGTCTCGGTAAACTCACTTAGTGGAAGCCATCGGTAATGAACTGGCGAGAAGGCACCCAGAATTTTAGATTTTATATATTCCAATTAATCACTTTTATAACGATTTTCATTCAATCGGTACGTAATGGTAAGATGGATGATTTTTCGCAGAGCGTTTTTCCGAACTCGATGTTTTTGATTGTGGATGATTTTCAGTTTATCGTGGGTAAGGAAAAAAGTCAGGAAGAATTCTTCAATATTTTTAATGACATGCAACAACTGAAATCGCCAAGTGATTATTACTTCCGACCGTTTGCCAAGTCAATTAAAAACCGTGGATGAACGTCAGCTTCGCGCTTAACTCAGACCGGGAGCTTATGATATTCAGTTCCCTTCTTTTGAAGATCGCTGTGCGATTTACATGCGAAGGCGGAATTTAATGGCGTGGAAATCGAGGATAAGGCGATTGAATATATTGCAAAAGAGTGTGGAAACCAATATTCGCGACCTGGAAAGCATGTATAGTAGGTCATCGCGATGGCGGATGTAAAGTGTATTTCCCCACTAATGGTGATTAATGAAGGGATGGTGGGAGTGAGTCGCAATACTGACACGTTCAGAAGTTTTTCAGCCAAAGCACCAGTGATTGAAAGCGGTGGCAAATTTCTTTAATATTTCTTAGAAGAATCTGTGGGCGCAGCCGGGTGAGCTATATAAAAACCACGAGACAGATCGCCATGTTTATTATGTCGCGTGATTTACAGATGAGTACGACGAAATCGCCAACGAAGTGGGATTAAAATAGCTCACGACAGCGATGCACGGGAATTAAAAGATTGAAACCGACACGAAGACGGATTTTGTACTACGCTGATCAACTAAAGTGAAATTCGTGATCTGTTAAATAATGGCATCATTTAAGTAATTGTGGAAAAAGTGGTGAAAAACAATGTGGAATAAAATGGAAAAAGGTTGCTAAAAAGTCAGTATGTTGAGGAAAAAGTCCATGTTTTACACAGTGAGTGGAAAAACAAAATCGGAGTTTTCCATAAAGTTTTCCAAGTTTTTCCCACAGTTTACACAAGCAAATTTTAAAATTACCCCTATAAAAAGGTAGTTTTTCAACTTTTTACACATAGCCTACTAATACTACTAATAAATATATAAGAAAGGAGAGTTATGGAAATCAATGTTGAACAAAGTGAGTTAACCAAAAGCGATTAGTATTGTCAGTCGAATTACAGGAGGAAGTCGATACGACTTTACCGATCTCTGAATAATGTTTTAATGGAAGCTAAAGATAATAAAGTAACTGGTGACAACTGATTTGAGATATGCAATTAGTGTTACTTGCCGACTACTTTAGCCAAAGATGGAAAAATTACCGTACCAGCCAAACTTTTAGCGGATTTTGCAGTGATTTTACCAAAAGGTGAAGTGAAAAGTCAGGTAGAATCGAGAAAAATTAACGGTGAGTGAAGGAAAATATAAATCGGTATTTACGGAAATGCAGCAGAAGATTTTCCAGAGTAGCAAATTTGATGAAAAATCAGCAATTTCCTTCCAGATGAGTATTGATGATTTTCGTTTGGGGATGAATGACGTAAAAGTGCCTGCTCATCAGACACCACGCGTCCGACTTTAACGGAATTTATTTTAATAGTTTGAGGGTGGACTTTATGTGGCAGCTACCGATGGTTATCGTTTAGCAGAAAAAACGTTGATTAAATAAAATCGAGAGCGAAATTAAAGGCATGTGCTCAGTGCAGTGTATCGTGGATGTGCTGAGCAATTTTCAGATAATGGAAAAATATTGAAATTTTATTCGACGAATTTCAGGTGCGTTTTCGTTTGGGTGATTGAAATTGTTTCAAGAATTAATCGACTGAGCTTTTTCCGGATTATCGTAAATTAATCCCAGAAAAATCCCGGGTAGAAATCTTACTGAAATAAGGCGGAATTATTACGTGGTGAAACTCGCGGCGTTGTTTTTCGCGCGCGACAAGCGGATCGATTGTTGTGAGTCAAAGAAAGATGAGCAAGATCTTCGTGGTGTCTTCGGTCTTTAAATGGGATTTGGTGAGAAATAAATCGGAAATTGGAAGCGAAATTTCGAATGATGCCAAAGTGGTCTTTAAATTCAAAAATACTTAAATGATGTTCTACTAGTATTAGATGAAGAGGAGCTAAAATTTGGCATTTCTGAAACTTTCACCGGTATTAATTCAGAATAAAAATAGTTTCGATTATACGCATATTATTATGCCTTTGAAGAGTTAGATGTTAATTGATTATATAAAATTAAATAATTTTTCAGTTCATAAAATTATTATTTAAAAATTAAAACCAGATACGACGCTAATTTTGGGGGCGAGATGGCATTGGAAAAACCTCGGTGATTGAGGCGATTTGTTGGTGTTACAGGAAAATCTTTTAGGCGACTGATAAAGAAATTTTGAAATCGAGAGAGTGAATTTTATCGATGTCGAACTAGGTAAAACGGATGGCGATCGTAGCGACTTTTGACGGAAATAAAAACAATTTTTAATACAAGATAAAAAGCGCGAGGTTGCCAAAGAAGGATAAGTGTCCCAGTAATTCTCTTTTTGCCGGAAGATATGCACCTGATTTCCACAAGTCCGACGAAGCGACGAAGTGCACAATCGGATTTTAGAGAATTTGATTTGAATTATCACCATAATTTATTGATGTGTGAAAAGAAACTTTGAAACAGCGTAATGATTTGTTAAAAAGATTGCGATTTCAGAACAAAATTCGGTCTGGAGAGTGAAAGTGTCGCTGAATATTATGCTGAGTAAATATGGTACGGCGATTAATCAAACCAGACAGCGTTATATCGGGCGAATTAATGAAAAATGACGGCGCTTTTATCGTTCAATTGCGCAAAAATTTAGATGAGATGATTGAGTTTATTATGACTCTTTATGCGGATTAGAGCAAAACGAGCTATTACAAGCGCTTAGATGCGGAATTTCGCATGGATTAATGCGGGGTGCAACAAGTTTGGTGTAGCATCAGGATGATTTTTGTATTTAAGTTTAATGGAGTGCTGGCGGATGGGACGGCAAGTCGAGGTGAGACACGGTCGATTATTTTGGCGCTGAAGTTTAATGAGGCGGAATTAATTGAGACGGAGACGCGAAAAAGCCGGTGATTCTACTGGATGATGTTTTCGGAATTAGATAAGGGCGACAAACTGCCCTTGGTGGAAAAGTTCACCATCGGGTGATGTGACGTCTGTGGAATAAGTGGTGGAAAAATGAGTTAGACAAACATAAAACACTCTGATTATTAATGATTAATCTTCAGAGTCGTGTCTAAAATTTGGATCGGACGGAGTCGGAGTCTATGGTATCTTGATATTTAGAGATTGATTCCTTTTGTTCAAGCTCAGCTACTTTTTAGAGTTTTTCTACTTGATTATCGCGGACAAGTCATCAAATCAATGAGTAAAGGAATTCATTGAAAATCCTTTTCGTCGCGAGAAGCAGAGGCGGAAAAAGCCAAGCTTAAAAATTTCGAACTGGGTGGCATCAAAAATAGGGTCTTTATTATATCGACCTATTTCTTTCCAGAGAGTTTTTCTTCATAGTTCTTTCTTGTAGATTAGCAGCATCTGGATTTTTCGAAAAATCATCCTGATTAGATTCATCTGGTTCAAAGCATTTCATAAACAAAAGTACTTATCATTTTGCTGTAAAACAAATCTTTTATATTTCACTTACAAGACCAGGAGCTTTTTAATTGTGACTTCCTTTCTTACCGGGAGTAGTATGAGAAATTACTACTCTATTTGGGTATTTCTTTGTCCTCTTCGATATATAGCTCCATTTTGATCAACAAGAATCTCAATTTTGGCTGAGTTAATAGAAAAATAACTAATAGTTGATTATTACTAATATAATAGATGGAATCAGACCAATATCTTTGATATAGCTTTACTGACTAGTCTTTTATTTGATCCACATAATTACCTGTTCCGTGGTGTATTATTAACTGTATTATTTGTTGAATTAGTGAATTGTAGGTATGATGGAGTGGTGGTTGGTTTGTATTTGTGGTTGAGTATTGGCGCCAATAAAAGCGATGATGCTTGAAATCCACTATTATAAGAGTGCCAGTGATTCGTGAGTTTCTACTGAGCTATTTCGCTTTTGAAGCAGTAGCACTTTGCAACACCGTCTTTTGTTTGAAAAGAAATATTGCTATGTGTTGATGACATCATTACGATATCCGCCATTCTGGTAGATACATTCCAGTTTGTTCCATCGAAATTCTGGAACTGGGTTGATGCGGAAGTTCCTTCTACACTTCGGGTGCCTATTGCCCTTCTGCCTCGCCTCATACTGCAACAAACAAATCAGGATCAACAGTATAACGCATGACAGTAGTGACAAAAACATCGCGGGCATATGAACATGACCTCGTACCGCTATTTAATACTTCCTCATATTTATCTTTCTGTTTAGCTTTTCTTAGCTTCTTAGCCCTCTGGCCAGCAAAACTTGTGCAGTATCAGCAATTAAGTTGCCAGTTTCGCCTCCAGTACAATTATTACCCAGCTAGCTGATCCCCCCGTCCTCTGGAACTGCCAGATTAAAAATGCATGAGGTCGAACTGTTGCGCGATCCATGCAATTATGGTCACAATGAAATTCTTGCCAGTGTTCATTATGTCGTGAATCGCTGTTCATCAGCAAGATTCATAACATAACGAACCTTCACCAATTTTAATTGTTCCTCCTTGTAATGTAGCGGCCTACGCATTATCATTATAGGATTTGCTTCCTTTTGGCCCACTATTGTGGATGAAACATTCTTTTTATGTCATTTTCAACTGATAGATCTAGTCATGAGCAGATTTTTTCTAATTCTTCGGCGGCCATTTGGTTTGCACCAAATTCAGCAGGCAAGAGATTTTTGTCAGCGACACCATCAGTTCCAAAAATTGACTCTCCTTGTAGATTACCTTTTGGATTCTTGTGTTACAAAACTGGTTCCATGCCGTGAATAACTTTTCAATATTTGCCATTTCAGAAACCTTGTTTCATTCGCGGCAGCTTCGTAAACAGGTTTGTTCTTCGATTCTCTTTAGACTTGCTTGATCGATTACTGGTTCACCATTATATAGAGTATTAGATAAATCTAATGGTGAATACATCCACTTCACCGCTGGCTTTCCCGTCATAATGAAAATTCCGTTAGTGTCGTAGAAGTCTAGGGTGGACTGTCGATATCGAATGAACGTAGGTGCATTAATAATAGTAAAGGTGAAAAAGGACTGAAAATTGAAACCAGCGAGGATTCAAAAGAAGTGTCAGAGTGGAAAGATTTTGACCTTATTCAAGGTGACTTTAACATGTAACATTAAACGAGAGAAGCTTTGGAAACGGAACTTATAATCGAGACTGTATTTAGTCTCCCTTTGTGGTTAGATTTAGCGTCGATATTCTTGCTTGAGATAGGTAATCTTGAGATGCGAGAGTGGGACGGTAGAGGATTCGCCGATGACGAAGAGTTTGACTGGTTTGCTAAGAATGTCGGCGAGGTTGTGGCGGTATGATGGTCGGCAAGATATATAATAGTCTATAACTGCGATGGCGTCGAACTGGCATCGGATTTTCTACGACCAGAACAAACGGCGACCGGCCCAGCAGGCTCTTTATCGGATCGTATGCTTTCTTTTGGTATTTTTCTAGCATACCGCAAGAATTGGATGTCGAAAGATTTCCAGCGCTGTCTCAAACTATCTTCACATTTGGTTTTGGGTGCAGATGCTGATTACGTTCGGTATATATTTGGAGACAGCGAATGATACATTGGATTACTTTCGTCCATGACGCAGTTTTCGCTAGCAGTCCACGTAGCATCTCTGGTAACACTGCTTGACAACCAGAATTGAATGCATATCGAGTGAAGCTACTAACGACTGGAATGGAATCAATAACGTTGGTACTAACAGGTGATTCAGCGTCAAAATGTTTGATCACGCCAAAAGGTGATTGCGATAATATCACAATATTTGGTTGTCTTAATCGAGTATCAGAATCTTCTTTGACGGTTCTTTTACCGTCTTTCTTAGAGTGTTTTCAGAAAAGAAGATGGCTCGATAGGTGGAATCATCACCGAGATAGGCTTGGGTCAGAGAGCGGTAATATGGGCACGCATACATGTGCACACACCTACGATGCTACTGGAGACGTTCTGCATGAGACCTAGGGTCTTGCTGCTGGTCATGTAGCTAAAGTTTTACATCCTTTATTAGAATCATGTACCCGTACAGTACTACTTGAGTAGATGAGGCGAGCTTTTGCAGAAGCAATATCGGGATAAAGCATGCTGTAGCACTTTTAGTATAGCACTAGAAAAGAAGGTGGAAAGAGTAGAAAATTATTATTAAAATGGTAGGTAGCTAAATGTTTGTAAGAGATTGCCAAGGAGTGTTTGAGTTGGAGGCGCAAAATGGACTGTGATTGTAGCGATCCATCTAGCTTCCTCGTTAGCGGCGAGGACTACTCTTGACTATAAGCACTGAGGCGGTCTTTTGGAAGGCGACACCTAAACCAACCGGTAGATACGCAACGCCAAATCCGGCAGGGAAAAGTGACGATCCTTTAATGAGTTCTTCGGCTGGAATACCTTTGCGGCTGATAAGTTCCAGGATTGCTCATGCATAGTTTTAGCCACATATGAGATAAGCACGGATAATCCGGAGAAATAGTGTGGAGTTACCCAGACCACTAGCGAGTATTTACGGCAGAGCTTGGCACTGTACGACAGCAAGATCAGCGCCATGTCGGAGATGGCGGTAATAGCAACAGCGGTGTCGAAAGCAAAAGTCGACTGCGGAAGCGGCGAAATTCGCTATGGCGCAGCTCTAGTATTGGCGGCAGGTAGACGTAGCATATTACCCATTTTGACTGGGTTGAAAATGTTCTCCACTAAGCATAGTGTTTGGCTTTGGCTAAGCATGGCAGGCGGAGCCGTGTACGAACAGCGCATAAAGCTGCCTGGCTTTGTAACTGTGCGCCTTCGATGGGGTTTTGCTGCACCGGTGTCAGTATTGATATAGGTAGTTTTTGGCTAACTGATTTTTCTTCCTGGACACTGAATTTCATAGGGAGATTCAGTTGCCACTGCCAGCTGGTTTATTTCTATATGGTTCAAGGTCGCGAAAACTTCGATGCATCAAGTAGATAATACTATGTCTACTAATAAACTAATATTATTTAGCTGCGCATCGCACATGTGCAAATGTATCGCACACCACCAGAAACATGGCTGACATCTTGTTGACGAAATTTTTCAGCGCAATTAGCGGTTTTAGTTCGGCGGTTTCAGTTTTCGTATATCGGTTTAGTACCAGTGTTGAGTATTAGGTGTATCAGTGCATCGCACGTATCAGTGCACCTTCTAACAGACTTCAGTTTCTGTCTCAGTTTTTATTGCCATTTTCGTCAGGTTCGGTCTCTGTGATCTTCAGCGTAGCGATCCGTTCGACGCCAGATTCTTTGAAATTATCTCAACATTCAGCTCTTGAAGGAATCACTTGTAACTATTGTCATCGGGATTGGAATTTTTGAATGAGACGATAAAAGTTTCGAACTGACATTAATGTCCTTAAGAAGCTAACATGGCGGCTGGATCAGTTCACGCCACGACCGAAAGCTTAGATTTAGTAAAAGTCGTTTTGAAAAATTTAATATCAAGGAATTGTGAGGTCGATTTTAGGTTATCGGCGGTGATGGTTTTATTGCGATGTCTGAGGCTATATTCTTTACGTTATCCTCTTACCGTAATAATAATATTGTTCGCATGAGACGCTGCTTGAAAGATAATCCGAGAATTTACCATGCTCTGCATGTCTGAGTCATTTGAGCGAGGTGTGGTAGATAAGTGCCGAACATGGCATCAGTGGCACGAGTGATGAGGGTTTTCGATGTGATGGCGATGATGGAGATGCCGGAAAATGACACTGAAAAGTCCACCAAAAAGTAGGATGATAAGGCCGATGAGTGAGCGTATGAGAACTTTTTAGCTCTTTGCCGGAAAGTTGTTTGAGTTTTGGAAATTACCGGAGCTCGGTATAGAAAGATTTTGCTCAAGAGGTCGCATGATGTTAGATTAGCCTGAGAATTAGCTCTCAGGGTGGTGACGGCTGGAATTTTCGAGAGACTGCAGAGCACTGGCTGGATCTAGCGTGGAGCTGGAAGCCCGGAACTGATTGCGCGTTTTGGTTTTCTAAAGTAACGCGGAATCATTGTCCGAATTTTTCGACGAATGGAAAGAGTCGGGCTATTATTATCTTCGCCGTAATAGACCTTGATGACATAGAATATTACAGGAGATTTTTGCGATCGAGTGGGTTAGCTGATGGCAAAGGTATACTCATGTTCAGAGTTATATTGTCATTAGTGATGTTTATCCTGAGGATTGACTTCAAGTGTTTTACCGCAGCGCGTTGGCTGCGAAAATCATACGCACGATGTGGTTTTATCGTAGCGTGGTGAGATTGCGTAGAAACTGTACGCTGGTTTCGGTATCGTGGAAGCGACGATTTGGATATGTGATCGTGATCTTTTGACCAGCAAAAGAAAAGCAGACCGTGTCCGATTGGAAAACTGGATAGACGTTTCGTTTCCTCTTCCGGTAAGCTTGAAAGACAATCAGGACAAGACATCGACGGCAGCGGATTGTTTTAGAGTAACTGCATGGAAGAGTTCATGACGATGGCACGACCATTTTGTGCTCATGAAGTCTTCGACGTCCTGGGATGGTGTGAGACCGAGATAATGTTACGGGCACGCTTGGCGAGGAGAAAGGAGATTAGCGGAGTCGTCATATTTCGCGGAGCTGCTAAAGCTCATCCACGATAGAATACGGCGCTGTTTGGCGCTGAACGATATTCAGATGTTACAGTACTGATATACTATAGCAACCGGACGAAGTTCATCTTCGAGGTCACGAATATTGAAGACGACCATTTGGTTATTGATATCGATATTGGATTGCTGGAGAAAATACCGCAGAAAGTACCGGTGCATACTTACGAGACGTTGAGCAAGTTGTGGGCGGAGCCCCCATGTGAAGCGAGAGTATCGTAGAGATTAATAATGGTAGGTGGGTGGATTGATGGGTGAGCGGATCGGAAGTAATGCCAGCACGAGCATAAAGTATCGATAAGAAGGGCCTGATCGAGGGTCAGCTTCTTCATTGGCGGAAAGTGAAGAAATTGGCTGACCAGTTCGGGCCGATTTGGTACCACCGAGCATGAGACTGAAAAAGACCATGAAGGCAACGAGATTGGCGCGCAGAGCGTCAGAAGCATCTTCGGAATCGATACTTTTGTAGGTCGAAGGATTGATACGGACATCGGAATTAAGAGAGACGCACATAAGATCCGCCGACAGCGTCGCTAAGTTTGATATTCGTTTTCTGGGTCGATAATGACAATTTCGGTACCCGATCATCATGAGCGAATAATTCGACTTCACCGAAAGATTTACCAGCACCAGATTGTAAAGACGACGAGGTTGGCATTTTCAAGAGTAAAAGACGGTCAAAAATGACTAAGTACCTGGTTATGCATAGTGACGCCATAAAGAATGTGCGTTCTGAGGTGAGGTCAGCAGAAGTGAATGGGAAGGAAGTTGAGATAGGCTAGGGTGTTCATATTACGGCGAAATTTGGAGGATTGGTCGCACATCGGCATGGTGGGTGTTCATTTCCTGCTCTTGCTAGAAGTGGAGCAACTGGAGAAAAATCATTAATTGACTCAAACATGGTTTCGATTTTGTTGCACTAGATTTCAATTCGTCGAGAGAATCAGCCCAAGCGTAACGTAAAAGACCGAAACGGAAGAATTTTTCATAGCAAGTTGTAATTGATCATGGGACGCTCTTTCGGCATCTGGATGGCGGCATCGGTTTTCTGGGTTACAGAATACGACTCGGCATTAAAGCGAAATATCGGCTTCCCGCTGGGTAACGCGATTTTTCATCACGACGGTGTGTATCGACCGGATAAATATAGATAGAAATATCAGAGCACTTCATCGATGTTAATGAAGGGACTAGGCCAACAGTACTGAGGAGCGAGGAGTAGCCATAGACATAAATAGTGCGACATGCTTTGGTGCCGAGACAGAAATGATCGGATTGAATTTCAATAGAAGATGGAGAAATTAAATCATGAAGGGTGGTATACCCTGCTCAAACGCGCGTGAATTTCTGCCTTTCCATCGATTGTTTTTGAGCAGCGATTTCAGCAGCAGTGGTAGTATTTCGCTCGTATGTTTATAAAATTGTTGGAAAATTATCTTGCTTGATTGCAGGTAGTGGTAGAGATTATTGGAGTCGACTACTGTCAGTCACCGGATAATGCGTGAATCGGGAGTCAGCATCGGTTTTCCATTGAGCTGGATTTGACTGGACCGAGTTTTGTGTTGAGCCGGGATTCATTCAGATTAAAGCGTTTTGGCGTCTTGGGTTTGGCCTTAAGTTTTGGCTTTCCATGGACTAGAGCTTTTCTTGGCGTAAATGGTGCCGTCTTGCCAGAGTCAATAAACGGTTCCACGTACGGCGGTGTCTGGGTGTTAAGTTACAGGCAGAAGAGCTCCAGAAAGCTCCTTAGTATTGAGGCGAACGTGCATGATCACACGATGCTGAAGGAGTGCCACTGCATCGATGCCTGGCCACCGCTATCGATTTCGGCGGCAGCCCTGTCGCGAAAGTATTGCGATCACTCTGGTGCATGAGGATTAGCAAGTCGCTCGATCAGGAAAACTACTGGAAGAGCTCTTAGTTTGAGTGCTGGCTCGAGGTCGCTGCTGTTAAAATATGGCACGACGATAAAAGAAAGGACTCATCCACAATATTGGCTATCGAGAAAGTGAGGTCGATGAAGTTAATATACCGTCTATCATCAAAACGCTGGGCAGCATGTGTCATTATTCTTACGAATTGCAGCTGAGTCGATATGAGGCGCAAATATCAATACGTGCTGGGAACGAGTTAAGAATCTGCAGTGGTGAAATTGAGAGAAAGTGGTTATAAAACCTTTATAGAAATTCTATTTCACGTTTCGGTTCGGACACAGTCGGTTGATAGATTTACAAGCTGATCACGGTCACGGAAAGGAGCGTCTTTCATACATCACTAAATCCGTCACGTAGTTCGGAAAAAGGTAAGTGGATTGAGTGCATGAAGAGCTCGACAATTTTGACGTGGAGCAGTGGCAGTGCGCTTGAGGCGACTGTGGATAAATTGATCTCATCAGAACCCATGGTCTGGAGTTCACTCATGGAGGGTTGTTAGCCCGTGGGTAGCTGGGCATGCGTTCCCGGATCTGTAAGTGGCTCGTTTGGCGATATTATTTGATCTCATAGGCGCCTAATTTTCGAATAAATGGTTTCGATTTTGACTAATGTTGTGTGTTTGTCGTCGGCTGTAGGGAAATTCGGAGTGTAAGGAGTTTGGGTGACGATGCCTGAGGCGCTGCATTTAGCGCAGATTTTCGCGGATGATAACGATTGGCCCTCTACTAATAGTATTGATGAGAAAATTTCTGATTATTGTGAGGTTTTAGTAATTAGAATTTAAATCGATTGATTACGGTAATGTATAGTGTTGAATTTCTGGACTAGTCTGATTTGAGTGGTTTCTGATTTTAAAGGTGAGTCTAGTTCGGTGTGGATTGGATTTTGATGTGCCCGTGCAGTTCTGGGCGAGATGGACTCGGTGTGATGGACGGATTTTACAATGACCTGGATTCATGGGCGAACGGATTTGAGCCGAGTTTATAGTGGGCCGATGAGAAGAAATCGTGGCAGACCCATGGCATCAGTATTATTTACTTGGACATTTCATTTGACTGATGATTTCGGCGTGACGAGCGACTTTTCTCTTTTGCATGAGATTAATCAGATTTTGGTTTTGACTGCTCATCCACGAAAATCACGGACATCCTCTGTGTCAGTGATACGAAATTCTCAGTAAAATTACCGTTATGACTGCCACGAATGGCATAACCTTCGGAGTCGACGAGGTTGAAAGCAAAACTTCAGTACGGTGGCTCGCTTCTTCCTCACTGCCTCATCGCGTGTTTGAGATCGACGATTTAGAGCGCGATTTGGTTAGTGGTCTCACATTTCGACGGACGCCAGAAAGCGCTTTGTTAGGTGTTCATCTAAAAACCAACGATGGCAGCAAGGTAGGTTTCATCGCTGGTCTAGAGTGCAGCTGTGATTAAAAGATAAATGACAATGGCGGTGAAATGGCAAAATCATAGCGGAAAATTTGAAAGAGAGCGGCAGTTAAGAGCGCAGCAATCGCAGCAATTAAAGATAAACAGACTGAGGCGAAAGTGTGAAGCCAGTCTCATCCTCCGCCTCAACATCTTGTGTGACACTCTGTAGCCATAATACTATTTTTAGCATAAAGGCTGAGAGTTGAATTGAGGGATTACTTTGAAGATTTTCATGATTATATTTTAGCGTCTTGTTCGAGACGGCCTTCTTCACTATTCTTCATGGTCTTAATTTTTCAGCTAAATTACCATGTTCATCAGAGAAGACGAGCGCACGGACATTGTTATCCATTTGAGTAATAGCACCACTCTTTGACTGGAGATATAACGTGAGCATCAGAACTTTCAATCTGCTATACAAGGTTTTCTTTAGCGTCTTTTAGCTTCAGTAAGTTTCTCTTCGTAGTATTTGCTTTTCGATTGGATCGGTAGAGATTTCAGATCTCATCGCGGCTGGATCCTTAAAAGGAGTTTAAACGGTGAAGAAACTGCATAATACCATAAAGACATCGAGATTTCATAGAAATGATATTGGCAGCCTTCTGCTTAGAGAAGAGTGGTAGCTTTCTTCAGACCAGCTTCGAAGAATGCTCTCTTCTTAGGGGTCTGGCGATCTCGAGAACCTTATCGTCATCGCAGTATCGGCGTTGTTCAGTCGGCAGCGTCAGGACTAGTAATCAGATTAATGAGAAGTACGTTTTGATCACCACCAGATTGGAAGTTAAGAGCGGCACTGGAAAGCATTGGAAGAGTGTAGCGTCGAAGAGTCGACCCGTATTTTTGAGAAACGCATTATTAATTTCACCGAAGACGGGCGTTCGGCTTTAATGAGAAGAGTACCTTTGAGCTTGAGCAAAGATTAAATTTGGTGGTCTTTTTCCTCACCATCGAGGTCTTTTAGCTTACCAGTAGCAAACTGCTCGAAGGTAATACGGTTATCTTGACGTTTACCGGTACTCGAGGCAGCGGTTTTCAATATTACCAACTTACCGAAGCGACCAGGACAGGGTCGGCATCCTGAAAAGCCATTAATTCCTTGAAGAGAACGTTGGCGTTCTCAGTACCAGCAATGATTTTGCCACTATCTGAAAGATCTGTGATGCCTTCAAGAACTTTGTCGTAGTCACCACGAGCAGCCATGACACGCATCGTGGCAATCACGCGTTCGAAGTCGGCGTCATTAATAGCTTTCTTAAAGTCGTTATTAAGTACACCGGAGTGAATACGACTGTAATAAGTAGTGCGGCGGTTGAGACTGGCCTGATATTCCCTGTCATAATCGACGGAAATATCACCCAACACACTATCGATGGCATCAATGACATGCTTAGGATTTTTGATATTTGAGATTTGGATCATAATCCCAAGCACTGGTACCAGCGGCGCGTACAATATATTTCTGATATTCTTTATCGTTCTTAGCAATTTCGGCTTCGGTGAGATTGAAGCGCTTAGCACTGTTTTCAGAATGTAGATCGATATATTTCTCGTTAATTTCCTTCATCTTATTGAGATAGAATTTATCGAGGCTTAACATCATTGTTATGGATTTCGCGATCGACAGTCTTTTGTCGAGGAAATTTTGGGTCTGACGCTTGGCGAGATCTTTTCAATTCCTGTTTTGATATTATACTTATCGATGTAATCCCCCATGTTACTCATGAGATTATTGCACGCTTATTGGCGTTTTCAGTACAGCATTTAAGTTCACGGTGGCGATATTCGTCCAACATTTCAAGTTTTTCTTGATTGGGTCGGCTTTGGGTAGATTGGTTTTACCGTTTTTTATGGTCAATAATTGGCGTGTTATTTTGGCGGGCCAAAGAATTTGCTCATCAATAGAAGGTCCTGATCCTCTTCGGCGCGTTTTTCCTGTGTTCTGGAAGGCTTTATTTTGCATAACATATGACTGATAGTCATGTCTGGACGAAGGCACCACCTTTACCTTCGAGGGCGCGTTTTGGTAATTAGCACAGAGCAAGATCAGCAGCAACGGAGGAAATTCTAGAATACGGAGTTATTAGGTTTACCATAATACCACTAAGCGCTTGATTGACATCACCAAGGACAGACTTGGACAGTACTGAGCATTTTGATCGGCAAACATGATTGGGAGAACCTGGACGGCGATACCGATAATCACACCGAAAGGAGTTTTCGGGCTGAAATAAAAGAGATAGCAAGAACCTTGGAAACACCGAAGGAAGCTAAAGGCTGGAAAAAGAGACCAACATTTGAGCAAAAATCGATTTCCACTTTAGGTCAGTACTTTATGGGTGTTGGCAGGACACAGAGGCGAAAATAATGTGGTGAAGTGATGGTAGTAGGATTACCACGGCTTGGCAGAAGTGAGATGGTGATAGTCCGATGACGACGGCGATAAAACCAACGAGGACGATTGGTATAAGAGTGAAGAGGGCGCTAAGTAAACCACTGAAAGCGGCAACCGCAGTGGCGATACCGAAGCCACCGAGACGGTGGTGAAGTACCACCGGCGATAGCAAGGAAAATATCATAAAAATTGAGAGGTTCTCGAGCTTGGGCTTCGGGTGTTGACTCTGGATAGCAGTGGTGGCGACTCCTTCGAGAAAGGTTGAGGGAGCGTTACCAATATACTAACATCGACGAGAACTTGACAAATCAGATAGCTGAAGTTAACTAAAAGTAGCAGCAATGATAAAGCTTTGGCAACATCTTTTTGATGTTGTAATTGAAAGCAGGCCAGTAACCTGAGAATGAGACAATCAAAAGCAAGAAGATAATGAAATAATATTAGCGATATTGCAACATAAGACCAGATGATGTGAAATCGGGGATTTATTGTCGGTGGTAATGGCTTGATGACGAGAAAATTTTCGATGGTAGAATAAAGCGCATCGATCCCCTTGGCAAGGAGACCGGTGGTAGGACAGACGATAAAAGAAAGAATACCGATTTGTTCAGAACAGCTGAGTTCGTTTTGCTTATCTGGATCTGGATTTTCGGGATTAGTGGTCCCTCAGGGTTATTAGAGGTGTTGGTTTGGTTCTGATTTTGGTTCTCGGTTTCAGTTTTTTTGGAGTCGGTTTCGTCGGAATTGTTGCTTTCGGAATCGGTGGTTTCAGAGGAAGAATCTTCGGATGAATTAGAAGAATTGTTTGAGTTATTTGGGGTTGCGTAAGTGTTTAAGATAGTTGAGGAGAAAAAGAAAAACAGAGTAAAAACAAGACAAAATTGCCGTGCTGAATTTTCCTCTATGGTTGATTCCCTTGTTCATAAAAATAACTCAATTAATGCTTGTATTATGTCACATAACGCAATGTCGTCAATGAGTGACCACTGAAAACGACCGAATAATAAAAAGCAGAAAAATCTATACTCATGATATAATATATGTATGAAAAAGGTCAATCGACAGCTAGGTGTAAAAATTTTGAAGGGATTTAGTTTTTCTCTAGTATTAGCCGGATTTTTGGGAGCTTACACGACAAGTAATTCCGTAAGTGCCTTAAGTTTCGAATGATTTAGGAGTTTCAGGTCGACAAAGTTTTAACTCAGGTCGGAGCCGTGATTGATGGTGATGTGGATGAAAGTTGTGAAGGAAACGTCTTCTTGGGCTTTTCGCCCTTGGTACAAGGGTTAGCTACACGTGATGATAATAATAAATGTGTGATTGGTAAGCCAACCACCTCTGATAGTGGTACGACGAACTAGGGCACCATTCATTTGGTTAGCAGTAATGCAAATATTCTTTATGATATTTCCCTGGTGGCGGGTCTAACTGCAACTGGATTTATAATTTATGGTGGTCTCTTATGTCATGAGTGGGGTGATCCAAATAAAGCAGCAAAAAGGAAGAAAATATTATCCAAGGCGCAGTGATTGGTTTGATTCTAACTATTTTTGCTGCCAGTAATTTGCAAATACGATCATTGATGTAATTATTAGCGCAACCTAAGGAGTAATATGAAATATTTAGCAACAGTGGATCTAGAAAAATATTGATTCCTAAATGAAGGCTTGAATAGATTGCCAAATAAGGATGGTAATTTTACACCAACACAATTTTTAAATATATATATGCGTTAATTGGTTTAGTGGCGGTCTTTTTAGTATTGTGCTGGCGAGCGGTGAATTTTGCGACAGCGCATGGTGATGTGGGAAAGGTGACTAAGGCATACGATTATTTTTGCGGTGATTGATAGTGATTGTGGTTTTGGCGGCGGCAGTGACAAATTTTGCATTAACGGCATTAAATTAATAAAGAGGCGAAAATGTTGAGGATTTCGAAAGATGTTAGTGAGTTTAGCACTTTTTGCTGGTCTGCTTGGTTTAATTTTTATAACCCCTATCTCTGTGCGTGCGACCTCGCAGAAGATTTTTATAGGAGTGTGCGATGACATTAAAGATGAAGATGTAAAAACTTTGCAGGATGTACGGAATCTATACTAAGAATAAAAATGTGATGGATATCATCCAAAGTGGTGTGAATGTCGTGAGTTTCTCTGGTAGGGTATACTCGCAGTGTTTTCGATTATGTGGTGGCTTTACTTATATTACCGCGCAATCTGATCCGGCGAAAATCAAGCGCAGTGAAGATATGGTAATCTATGCCGTAGTAGCATTAGCAGTGGCTTTCTTGGCTTACGGTATTGCTGTTTTGTGACGAGAAATCTGAAATAATTGCAGATAGATTCAGAGAAAAAATGTTTCTGTTTTTCCAGAAGATATGTTATAATTTTGGTAAATTAATATTAAAAGGAATAATATAGAAAATTTCAAATAAACTAAAAAGCTTTGGCAATGGTGGCACGAGCGTGGTTGCAGTTCTGGGCAACTCCGTCAATACTCTGCTGGTAAGGTGAAGTGTCCTAATGGATCTAATGCTAATGGGGATAGCTTAGCTGGTTGTGATGGATTAAAAATGGCGCTGATGGTTCAAATACTAACGACTTAATGAAACAGGCTAATAATATTATCAATGTTGCAATTGGTGTGATTGGTTTTGTGGCTGTGGCTTTTCATTATCTTCAGGTGGTATTCAATACGACTTCTGCGGGTGACCCAGGTAAAGTGAAGAAGGCTAAAGACACTATTCTCTACGGAATTATCGGTCTTGTCGTTTGCAGTATGCTTGCTTACGCAATCGTGAACTTCGGTATTTCAGTGTTTAAGGGTTAATTAATAAAAATACCCTAAGGGGTATTTTTAGAATTAGTAGAAAAGAATAAATGAAAGAAAAGTAGTTTTAAAAATTTCTAGCCGTATTTATGTTAGCTGGGTTATTCGCGGGCGGAGCTTTTAAAAGTAGCTCGGTGTTTTGCTCAAAGCCACCAAAATCAGCTGCAGGTGGTGCTGAGTGCTGATAGCTCTAGTGGCTCTGATTCTGGTGGGTCTAGTGGTATGTGTCCTCCAGGGATCAAAAATCCAGGTGCAGCTAATATTGCGGCATGTAATATTGATCCTGCCCATAAGAGCGATGATCAATCAGCGAGTACGAACAGATTGTAAATGTTGTGCTTGGTGTACTCGGCGTAGTCGCGCGTAGCGAGTGATTTATGGTGGTTTTCCTCTTTCTAACTGCCCAGGGTGATCCGGGTGAGATTAAGAAGGGTAAGGATTCAATTACTTGAGGTATTATCGGTTTGATAATTGCGTTATTATCTTGGTCGATTATTAACTTTGTCTTAAAATGAGTACGATAGGTGCGCCAGCAACTCAAAATAGTACAACAACAACTACAGCGCCATGATTAAAAATAGTTTTAAGAAATATCATCTATTCCCTACTGTTTTATCACTTGTCTGGTGTTTGCCAGTTTAGTGAAACCAGTTCTAGCTTTCTTGTCAGAAAAACTGTGACGTGTAGGTGAATCGGTATCAGCCTTTCGGGTGTAATGTAGAAAAACCGATGGCGATAAATCATAATGTCAAACATAAGTATGTTAATTAATGTGTTTGCTTCAGTGATGGGATTTCTGGCAGTGGGGATGATTATCTATGGTGGATTCTATGTTGCTGACAGCACAGGGTGACCAACGAAAAATCAAACGCGGAAAAAGATGTAGTCACCTATTCGATTATCGGTGTAATCTTAGTGATGTTAGCTTACGCAATTGTAAACTTCTGTCATGAAAAGTGGAATAAAAATATAAAATAAATTCTAAAAAGACCTCGATACTAGAGGTCTGTACTGATGATGGGTGATGAGTTTAGATTTTTGACTAAAATTAATTTATATTTAATTCCCTCATGCTTGCAGTATTTGAGATTCGGGTTATATTGAAATTAGTGGAGTTCGAAAAATATACCGAATTCACGGTATATTTAATTTTTTGAGACAATGAGTTATGCGATTGGGATGCGGATAAGTGCTTCGGTCTTTTCTTTTTCAAAAGAAATGGTGAGCACCGCCGTCTTTAATTCTGCTTTTTACGCTACCTTCGTCCTCGCGAACTTGGACTGGAAGGGCGACAGTGAGAAAAATTCTCCCCATAACACTCTTGGATGTGCCAACGAGTGGTTTGTTCATCTTCACCGCCGCTAAGGACGCCGGAGATGGTTAAGATATTGTCAGAAATGGTAACATCGAGGTCCCCGCTTGGGAGATGCCTGCGGTGCGAGCTTTGACAGCTAACTTGTCGGCGGTTTCATACACATCCACTGCTAATTGTCCTGGAAAATCACTCCAGGTTCTTCTTCCCACGCTACTCTGGATCTTCTTCTGCTGGAAGTGGACTCGGTTGTTCTTCTGAGAGCTGAAACTGGTTCAGAGTCTAGGCCATCATTATCAGAAAAAGCGGCCGCGAGTTCATCTTCCATAAGCATGTCTTCGTCATTAGTACGAGCCATTGCTTGTATTCCTCCATTAACTATTGTTCTTAATTATTATAGAGTGGTTATGCTAAAAATCAAGTAAAACAGCTTTATCAGTGTAAAATTACAATAGAAAAATTTATTTTTAGATATGGTTTGCCAAACAGATGTGTGCGATGCCAGAGAGGGCAGGATTTTTGTGACCGTTGTAAAAATATAAGCATAATCAATCCGAGCTATGTAATGAATGATAGTGTACGGGTTTGAAAAATTATTGGTAGCAGGACTGAAGGAGGATTGGTTTGAGAGGATGGTGCGAGATTTTAAATATGAGGGTCAGCATAGAAGTATGGAGGTTTTGGCGGAGAAAATTAGGGAGGAGTAATTTTGGTGAAGTTAAAGAGAATGAAGCTTGATGATGAGATCGAGGTGATAAGATTGGGTGATGCCGAGTTGAGAGTATCAAGAACTGATGGACGTTGAGATACAAGAAATTCGAAAAATTGTTTTAGTTCCTTGCCGACGATTCGAAAACATATTCGGGAGAAGGATTCGATCATACTTACTAAGATTATGTTTTGAGCTGGAATTTTTACAGAAAGATGTATGATGATTTTTGGAATGAGCGTGGAATATGAGAGTCTTTTAGTTGAGAAAAATAAGACGGTGCAGGTGGGTAAAGAAAGAAAGGAGCGCGTGGAAACAGGCGGGACAAAGCGTATGGAATTCGGGATGGGATGAAAATTGAGTAAGACGCTCTAGTATATTGGTGGATGATGTGACGACGACGGGTGCTTCCTGCGGCGGCGACTACTGCAGGCCGATCACGTGTGGGCTGCAGTATTAATCAGGGTATTAATTGGTTGGTGGTACCAGACACCGATTACGGAGTTGAGGACGAAATGAACGATGGCGTAAGCGAGCATTGAGAATAATGAGGCCGATAATGGCATAAAGTATGGTGTTTTGGCATCTGTAACCTTTTAGAATCACCGCCAGAGAGAGATATAGTGAAAGCCGCCGTAAATAACATAATGACGGAGATGGGGCCGACAATGAGTAATACGGTGTTGGTGATGCGGCTAAAAACTCCCATTATCGCCGATGAGTTCGGTAGGCATGCCATCAGCACGGGCAGCATCTGCACCTTCTTGGACGCTGGTGTGCAGAAGCTAAGAGGCGACTAGAAAAGAGACAACAGCACCGAGGGCAGTAAAGTTTGTACGTAATAATTTTGGTAATCATGAAATATAGAATCTCATGGTTAAATTCGACAATATTATTTTTAACACAGATATGCGAAAAAGTAACGAAAAAGCCTAAATTAACCTCTCAAGTAAAACACTAAAGTAGTCTAAATAGCTTTTGAGGTGTTGCGTTGATATAATGGAAGTTTTAATTAGCAGAGATGTTGAGAATATTTGGAAAAACTACTAGAGATGTGGTGAATTTATGATAAGATAGAGTTGAGACGGAAGTTACCCAAGTGGCTGAAGGGGCAGTTTGCTAAAATCGCTAGTGTGGGAGACCTGCAGCAGGGGTTCAGATCTCCCACTCTCCATATAAATGTCGTCGATTGGAAAAGATCCTTGAAAAGGGTCTTTTATTATTCTAAAAATTCTTTTTAGAATAATATGATTCTCTATCTTCTGCGTCGTCGTCTCAAAAATGCAAGCACTTTTCGAACTCCTCATGAAGGCAAATCTCCCACTCTCCGCCATTACATGTTGTAATGTTAATAGTTAAAAGGTGCTAATATGGACGATTGTAAAAGTGGGAAGGTGAAGAATATATTTCACATAATAATGGCGATGGGGTGAGTATGTGGGGTTATTTTCAGTGACCTTGGTTTTTGAGTTTGCTTTTCATTCTATTTACAGTGGTGGACTTTCTTGGCATTGGTGATCGTGTCGGCTTTGACTCTGTTGATTCTAGCAGGTGAGCCAGCCAGAAAAATTTCTTACACTTTGACCGACAAAGGTTTTACGGAAGGTGATAAATTTTATGCGTTTTCTGAATTTAAATCTTTTGGGATTTTTACAGGATGATGTGCATTTTGCGATGTTTTGACGCCAGCGCTTATCCTACCGGTGACGATTTACTTCCGGAAAATAAGTGTGAAAGGGATTGTCGATATGTTTGAGCGAAGTACCAATGGACAGTGGAGTTAGATCTATTAGATAAAATTGGTAAAAGGACTGCGTATTTAGTTTTAGTTTGGTCAATGGAGTGATTATCAGCGAGTTTTTGTGATTGTGTAATTTTAAAATCTAAATTTTAGAGGGTACAAATTAAAAGGAAAGTATGTTATAATATGAGTGTCGTAACATTACACGATGCTCATTTTAATTTCTAGGTGAATATTACTTTATGTGGTATTCGCATGCCGTAGCTCAGCTGGATAGAGCGTTTGCTTGCGGAGCAAAGGTCGTGAGGTTCGAATCTGTCCGGGTGTACCAAATGAAATGTAAATCAGTTCCCTTTCGGGCTGATTTTGTCGTAGAAAATATTTTGACGTATTGAAAGAAATTTATGAATAAGCTTTTACAATTAACAATGGTTGGGTTGGGAAAATGATGATTTTTAGCTGACTTATAATCTGTTGTAGTTAAGAGTATGCTAAAATAGGGAGAGGTGGGAAAGCGTGGCCGAGTGGTTGAGGCGCACGACTCGAAAATCGATGTGTGGGCCGAAAAGGTCTCAGGTTCGAATCCTCTCGCTTCCGCCATAAATGTCGGAACCAAAAAGACTCCATAGAGTCTCTAAGATAAAAACTTAAAAGGAGGATTCTCTGTCTTCTCGTCGTCTCCATGCAAAGCACTTTTTCCAGACTCCTCCTGGAGGCGAGATCCAATTTTTCCGAGCGAGGGAGAAACGGAAGGATTTTGCGAAGCAAAAGCCAGATCCTCGCTTCCGCCATAAAGTGTCGGAACAATAAAATAAGACTCTAAGGGAGTCTTATTTTTATTAACACTCCTCTTTTAGAAAAACAGCATTAATAGTAAGCAAAATACACTAATGTCCAATATTAAGCTACAATGATTGCAGTAAAAATAATTCGAGTTCAGGACGTTTTGATAACTCAGTGCGCTGCGACCGTTGGCTGCCCACCAACCTGATATACCTGGTTTTACACTTTCATAGATGATTCGATCACCTTTACTATGAGCAAGTAACTCCCTTCGACGAGGGGCGTGGTCCGATAATTGACATGTCTCCCTTTAACATTAATAAATGTGTGGTAATTCATCAAGTGATGTTTTCCGAATAAAATGACAATTTAGTAATACGTGGGTCATTTTCAACACGTTTTATCGTCCCATCTTGCGATAAATTGGATCTATAATAATTTTTCTAGTACTTCGTCAGCATTTGAGACCATACTGCGGAATTTATAGATATAGAATTGGTTTACTGTTTTTACCAATGCGTTTTTGACGATACAAAATCGGACTATAATCCCCGTTGAATATAAGATAGTTTTCACAATTATAGCTGTTGGGAGAAGATTGGAGTCAATTAATGCGCAGATAATATCAAAAAGCGTTTTTACACTGTAGTATATGAGACGTTCGATGTAAAAGATTGATTTTGATGAGAGACATAAAGTAATGAATTTTTCCGGGGGTGGCACTAAGGATAAAGAGGTGCGATGGATGATATAGAAATCATATGGAGACCAATGATCGAGATAAAAATAACTAGAGACGTATAAGTTTTGAAGTGTATAATTTGATGATCGTGAGATATTTGCCATACTCCAGTTAGGCCTGGTTTAAGGTGCTTAAGATTTTCAATAGTCTGTTTAGGAATCTTATGTTGTTTTGAATATATATTCAGTGAGTTAACAGCTTTGACCAGCAATACTCATTTTCTCCTTTTGGTACGTTAAGAAGTCCTGGTAATTCATAAAAGGAAAGTTTTTGTAGAGATTTTGCAAAAACGTAGGTTGTTGGTAAATAAGGGTCATAAGGTGATCTCTAGGAGAGGTTTAGAGGTAGAGTTAATGTAGTGGTGCAGAAATTTATGATGAAAATCTTGCCAGTTTCCTGAGTATAGCGACGGTATTTTCAAAATAGGTCTGGGTCCTCAAAATAAATAAAAGGAGAAATAATAATTGTGAAGACCGCCGTAGTTAGACCAATAATACTAAAAATAATATCGTGAAACGTTTATAAATAAAAATGGTTTTGGATAAATATGTTTTTGTACGTACAGAGGTTTTGTAGTAGAATCATTAAAACTATGGCTAATTTCATAATTATCAGTGTACTTGTGGCAAAGTGTTTTGCAATTAATACTACTAGCGGTAGAAATATAAGGTAAAAAGGCGTCAGTTTACCGTTTTGGAAAAACAAAGTAGATAATCAGAGTTTTGGCGTTTAGGTAAGTTAAGGGATTTTTGTTTGAGTAAATAAGTTTATCATCTTTTGACGATAAAGATATAGCTCATCAGATTTATTATTAGTTTTTATAATACTTAGAACTTTAGTATTATCCGCATGTAACCCAAAAAGTTCACTCATGGTTTTCTTTAAAGGTGATTATAATTTGTAATTATGATGGGCGGGTTGTGGAATTATAAAATTTTCGTCGTAGATAAAACGTATAAAAATTAAAAATACTAATCGATATTGTCACATTTAGAAGATAAAATGATGTGTAGAAAGTGCTTTTTAGAGTATAGATGAGGGTGATCCATGAGAGCATTTAGTATGATGATAAGTAGAAAATGCTGAATAATTTGATTATATTTTATATAGGAGAGATTGCGAATGGTTTTGGTGTATTTATCGTGAAAAATTACTGAGGTTAAGATGGTAGAAATTTAGAATTAGACTACTAAATGATTGATGATTTCAAGATTGAAAAGGGGATGGTTATTGATTCTCCAGTGAAAATAAGCGTGAAATTATAAGCAAGCGAAAAGGATAACAGTGCATAGGTTTATCAAAAATATGTACTCCAAAACTCCATACATATTTATATATAACATAATATTTTGGTTCAAAGAGGCTTTACAATAGATATAAGCATTATAAATTGCTGAGAATATTGTATAAAATATTTGTCTTCAAGTGAAAATCAGAGAGAAATTTAGTATAATTAAGAGAAAATTAATTGGATGGTGTGAGAGTGAAGAGGCAAAATGGCAAGTATTTTTCAAAAATTGCGGAGTGAGATTCCTACTATAATTTATGAGGATGAGGAAAACCTTAGCTTTTTGGATATTTGCCCAGAAACTAAAGGTCACACCTTGGTGGTGCCAAGCTAAAGTCGATAAACTTTATGATTTACCGGATGATTATTATCTGGCGGTGATGAAAACAGTGAAGAAATTGGCGCTAACATGGAAGAGTTCTGGGGGCGAGGACTTTGATTAAAGTGATTGTGGTACGGATGTGCCACATGCGCACGATCCATCTAGTGACACAGTCCAAATTATAAAATATGGCCAGGTGGTGGAAATTTCCGAAGCGGAAATAGCTGAAATTAGAAAAATTATTCTTAGAAGTGAGGAGAACTAATGAAATTTTGCTCCGGCATATAATCCGGCGGATTTTGAAGCGGATATCTACGCGGCTTGGGGAAGCGGCGGGTAAGTTTTGCCAGATGAAATTGGGGTGGATGGCAAAGAAATCGAAACGCTATTCGATTGTAATGCCACCATCTGATCAAATTTGCATAGTGGCCACGGTTTAACATTGGCAGTGGGAAAGGTCCCTGACCCGCTATAACAGATTACGCGGACGCAGAACTTGGTATGTGCCGAGGGAGCGGACCGTGCTGGTTTTGAAACCTGGGTGGTTTATGAACGTGAACGAAAAATCGGGTCGTTCCGTTTTTCGATGAGCCGAAATGATGAAATCTATAGCAAAGTCTGGAATTTTGTACAGAGTAAACGTGGGCGATATGGAACTGCGGTTGCGTGCGCTTGGAGCATCTTGTTCATGGCGGGACTCACACCCTGGATGAGAAAAATGTAGTGCGCCATTACCTATAAGACGGCACGAACAGATGTGGAAAGATGGTCCTGATTTATCGTGGTGAAAAATTAGTAAATTATTGTACACGTCAAGATCGACTTTTGCGGATATTGAGGTGGAATACAAGGATGAAAAAGGCATTCTCTACGAGATTAAATATCCATTCCGGGGCGGGCGTAGATAGTGACGCTAAGGTGGAACTTCTAGATGAAAGCTGGTGAAGTCGAGAGGTAATTGAGGGTGGTGTGGTAGTTTCGACTACGCGTCCAGGAAAACCTTATTCGGCGATATGGCGGTGGCGATCAATCAAACGACAAGCGTTATGAATTTTTGCATGGTAAGACTTTAATTTTACCATGACCGGGTCGTGAAATTCCGGTAGTATTGGATGAACATGCAGAGATGAGCTTTATGGTACAGGGGTAGTAAGGGTGCTCCTGCGCATGATAACGACGATTTTGAGGTAGGATTACGCCATGATTTACCGGAATCCGGGTGATTGGATTCGATGGGAAGATGTTGCTGCGGTCTGTGGTGAAGAAATTGCGGGTCTTACGGTAGAAGCGCGTAAGAAGACGGTAAAAATGCTCGATGCGGCGGGATTGCTCGTGGGCGAGAAGAAAAATGCAACATTCTGTAGCGCACTGCTATAAGGTGTGGCACGGTGATCGAGCCGATGCTGAAAAAGAACAGTGGTTTATTGACACTTCGAAGCTAGCGAAGATGGCGATTGAGCGCCTGAATAATAATGAAATTAAGTTTTATCAGAGAATAAGCAGAAAGTTTTGATCAATTACCTCGAAAGGATTGAAGAAGTTGGAATATTTCACGTCAAATTCCTTGGGGGATTGCGATTCAATGTTCCACAAGATCGATCCAAATGCAGAAGAGGTGAGAGAATGGGTGTTTGATACTAGAACTCATCTGTTTGAGATTGAAATCGGCGGTGTAAAAATATCGTCGCGATAGGGGATACTTTTGATACATGGTTCTCTTCTTCACTGGCCAATTGTTTGTACGAACTGGGAAGAGGGTTTCAAAATGAATTCTATCCGTTAAATGTAATGGAGCTGGAGCAGATATTTTTGTTTTGCTTAGGTAGCCAGAATGATCATGATGGGGTTTACGTGACGGGCGAGGTGCCATTCCGTGAGTCTATCTGCATAGTCTGGTTTGGATGCGAAAAGGGCAAAAAGATGTCGAAAATCTAAAGGGGGCAATGTGATTAACCCGATGGAGATGATTGAAAAATATGGCTCCGATGCTTTCCGTATGAGGGATTTGCGTGGCCGCTCAGCGGATTAAAACCAGGCTTTTCTCCAGAAAATTCAGTAGTCTCGAGCCGTAATCTGTAATAAGTTATGGAATGTTTCACGTTTCGTTGAGGAATGGTGGATGAGGCGAAGTAGATTCTTCGAGGTGAGCGTTGTAGATTATGTAACGGAAAACGCGAGTGAAGACTGGATTTGTCATAGAAATTAACCGACTAGCTCGATGCTGGAGCAAGCGATGGTGAATATCGTTTTCTCGGAGGCGGTGGAAATTGTCTATAGTTTAGTCTGGGATAAATCGCGGATTGGTTCCTGGAAGATCAGAAGATTTTTAAGAATATTCCACTTCTGAAGAAGACTCTAGAGAATGTTTTTGATGATGATGCATCCTTTTTGCGCCTTTTTGTAACAGAGGTGATTTGGCAAAAATCTTTCTTGGACTTCGGTATGGTAATCGACGCGGGTTGGCCGAAACCATGAAATATGACGAGGATCTCGACGATGATTTCGAACGCCTAATCGAAGTAGTGACGAAGATTCGAGCGACGAATAATTCCCCTTTCACTTTTTAAATAATAATAAGAAATTTGGCACTCTTCGGTGAAGATGTGATGTGATTGAGAATGCCTTGCTTTTGAAATTCTTATCACACGTGCCTTATATTTCCTCGACCAATGGTACGCCGAGAGGTTTGAAATTAGCGATTGCAAATCATGAACTATATCTTGATGTGACGGCTGAAGTGGTAGCTAAGTATAAGAATGAACTGACGGAGAAGATTTTTGGCGGTAGGTCGAGAACTGGATGGTTTGAATTCGCGCATGATGAATCCAAATTACGTCGAGAGAGCGCCGGCAGAATTAGTGCGTGAGACGCGTAATCTGATCGCAGAAAAAGAAAATCTGATCGAAGAAATGAAGATGCAATTGAGATGTAATCTAATAGATCAAGTGATTTTCTACTAAATATCGAGAGGCAGATGTAGTTAATTTTTGAGAAAAACTTCGGTGATGAGCCGAAGTTTTTGTGATATTGGTATAGAGGCTGAGATTTATTCTTAATGCGTGTGCGTGTCTTTAAGTGCTAAAAATAGCGTAATTCTCTGCTAGTCTGTGATTTTACAGGACATATTAGCATCCTAGATACATTTTTAACAATAGATTTGGTTCTCTTTTAGCATCCTAGTAAGAGTATTTTCTAATTTAATATAATTTTTAGCACAAAATACTATGCGCTGTCTAAAGACTATATGATTCCCTTGCCTATTGTGGAAAAGGCGTGATATAATGCTCCCTGTTAGCACATGAAAATCTTGCATAATGCAAAATGCTAATGTTATATGCTTGACAAAATAAAGCATAAACATTTCTAATAAGGTGCTGATCTGTTCTTATGACCCAATTATCGAGGCGCTATCGTATTTAATATTATGTGTTCCGTTCAAAAATTCGATAATTGTTATGTCTATATTAGCGTGAGCGGGTTGCTAAGTCAAGTGGGTTCTAAATATAGGGAAGAATTGAAGAAAAACTTATGCATTTTTGGGAAAAAGTCTGGGGAAATAATATTGGAAAAAGGGAACTAGTGCAAAAATCTGCACAGGTTAATATTTGTGTTTATGTAGGGAAACTGAGTGCAAAATCTGCACGGGTTGGGTGATTTTGGGATTGGGATGAGGAAAATGAGTGGGATGGAAAAAGGGAAGAAAGGTTATGTTAAAATGTGGTTGTAGCATATATTAGAAAATTTAAGACAACTTCAGGTGCGACTGGTGTGCAAGTTGCTATAAAGAGCATGGTAAAGTTGTGAAACTGGTTCATGTGGGTTCAAGTAACTCGGAATTGGGGCTGACGAAGCTTCTAAGAAAGGCCCAGAGATTATCGATGCGGGAAGCGTAGGCTTTTCTGATCGAAAAAGTAGCAAAATAGAGTTATTTTTGATTTTTTAGTGGATTTTTGATGATCGATTCACTAGGTGCGGTTAAAATAACGAAATTTGGTTTGATTTTGTGTGTGTCATCAAAATGTTTGTCTAGCCACTTTTTGGAGGTTTGTTTTTGATAAGTTTTTATATTTGATTGAATTTTTAGATTTACTCGATAGTTTAGGTTTTTGCATGTGGCTGTTTTTAATTTTTGAGATTTTTGGTTATGCTTGATGATTATAAAATAAAATGATATGATTTGAGGTAGTTTGAATATTATTTCAAAGTGAAACGTTGGTTTAGGTTACATTAGGAGGTTGAAATGAAAATTACGGAAACAAGTGCAAGATTATTGAATCCATTTTTGGATGAGCTTTCGGATAAATTTTTATCTGCAGATGTTATTAAGACATGTGAAAATGTGGAAGAATCTGGTTATCTGAGTGAGTCAGAAGCGACCCGGAGGAAGCATGGAGAAGTTTATTCGGATGCTGATTAAAAATGGGCATGAATCTCCATTGGAGCACGGAAGCTGCACGTTCAAGATTGTCGACGGATCGAGCGATTTCGCAGGAAATCGTGAGACATCGTTTGGCGTCTTATTCTCAAAGAATCCACAAGGTATTGTAAATTACGCGAACGGGAAATTCTCCCGAGAGATTACAGTGATTGAGTCGAGTGATTTGGCGGAAAATGAGGCAAGGGAATGGCTGAATCTAATGGAGATGTCGGAGAGAACGTACCTGCATTTAATTGATGCTGGTGTGAAGCCGGAAAAGCGCGCGATGTTTTGCCACTCTGTTTGAAGACGGAACTAATAATGACGAATTTTAGGGAATGGCGACATTTTTAAAAATTACGTGGTTCTGAGGAATGGCGCATCCAAAAATTCGGAAGATTGCTACGGATTTATAAGATTTTTCAGCAGGCGATTCCAGTACTAGTGGAAGATATTGAAATTTTTGATGATGATGCTGAATAATTTTTGAAGGTAGATTTTCTTAAAAATAATTAACATTGAGTAGAATTTTGTTCAGCCAAAGAAAGACTCGCGGAGGGCAGAGTCTTTTTATGTGCTGAATTTTTCTCAGAGAGGAGAGGAGAGTGAAATAGTAAATTGGAAAAATTGCTATTTAATTTCGGAACGGGAAGGATATTGAGTGTGTGGGGTCGGAGGTTGGACGCCGGATAAAAATTTCGTAGTAAGCGGCGGAGGCGACCATGGCAGGCGTTATCGCCGGAGAATTTAGGGAGTGGAAATAACATTTAAGACCGTGGAATTTAGTTTCGAGTTTCTTAGCGTCTTCACGGAGAGTTTGATTAGCGGAAACACCACCGGCGATGACGAGGATTTAGTTTCAGGATTTTTGTTTAATGGCGGCAGTGATTTTTCACAGGAGAATATCGGTGACGGCTTGATCGAGAGGCGGCGAGATCAGCCTTGGTGGTTTCGTCGAGTAAGTCAACGAGTTTTTGATGAAGGGTAAGAAATCGGAACATTGACTAGATTTTTGGACGGTACAGGAAGGCGGTTTTGAGACCGGAGAAAGAAAAATCGAGAGAATTGGCGAGTGGGTGAGGAAAGTAAAACGATGAGGATTACCAGATTTAGCGAGCTTTGAAATAGCTGGGCCGCCCGGATAGGGAAGACCAAGAATTTTGGCGATTTTTATCGAAGCATTCACCGACGGCATCGTCACTGAGTAGAGCGATAATCTCAAAATGATTATGAGAGGACATGCGGATAATTTGAGTATGGCCGCCAGAAATGACGAGGGCAAGGGTGGAAACTCAGGTTTTTCAGTGAGCCAGTTAGCATAAATATGGGATTTAAGATGATGTACTGGATAGAAAGGAATGTGGTGTAAAATGCTGATAGCGCAGCGGAGAGAGTACCGACCAGGAGAGAGCCGAGAAGCCCCGGAGTATGAGTGACGGCAATGGCATCAATCTTAGACCAATCATTCGGTTTTAGACCGGCTTCAGTGAAGGCTTGGTGGATGACTGGCTGGATGAGCTGAGATGAGAGCGGCAGCGATTTCGGGAGTACACCACCGTAGCTCGCGAAAATATCGATTTGAGAAACTACGACATTGCTCAAGAATTTGATTACCATTTTTCGACAATGGCGGCAGCAGTTTCATCGCAAGAGTCTCGATACCTAAAATTTTTCATGAGTAAATTATATCACGAACAGAGAAGAATGGTCGAAACGGAGGAGCGGTTAGGGTGGAGAAATGGTTTAGGACAGAGGAATGGGTTGAGCGGAGAGAACTCGAGGTGAATGATTGATTGACTGAGATTAGCTGGTTTGGTTGTTTGATGGAATCGATAGGATTTTGCCGGCAGCTTTTGAGTGACGGAATAGTGCCGAAATAAAGCCAGTGAAGAGGGCGACGCCGAGGGCGATGGCAGGAATTCTGGAGAGAAATAATTTGAATTCAGTGAGGGAAGGCGGTAGCGAGAAGAGCAGCATAACCGATGATAAAAACCGAGCACGGCGCCAGAGATTAGTAGGATGGATTCGAAAATAAACTGTGAGAAAATATTGAAGTGGTGGCACCGATGGCTTTGCAGGACGCCAATTTCGTGAGTACGTTCGGTGACCGTGGCGATCATAATACTGGTAATACTAATCGAGCCGACAATAATAGAGATAGTGCGATAATGAGAAAGTAAGACGATGATAAGTTTAATATTGGAAGAAGCGGGATGGGAAATTTGCTCTTCGGATGCGAGTTGGAAGGCGCCGGTGAGGTTAGGATTTTCGGAAAGTTTTTATTTAGAGAATCTTTGACAGAAAGCATAGTGTTATGATCTGGTAATTGAACAAGAATCTTTTTCGATAATGGGATTTAAGGTGGTAAGTTGGTCGTAATTTACCAGACCGATTTGATTGAAAATTGAAGCGAGTAAAATTACGAGGATTGTCTTGGTTTTTCAAGAACACCAGTGACAATGTAGCGTTCACCCTTAACGTTGATACGTTTACCAATACTCGGCGGTGCCAAAAAGTTGAAGGGAGAGATTATGACCAAGGACGATAGTCTTGAGGGTTGGCATCACTTTGGAATGAACCGGTTTTGATTTTTGAGGTCGAGAATTTTTAAGAGCTGATTCATTGAGGCCAAGAATATTACCATTAGCGACGAGATTATCACCGGAAAGATTACAGGGTAATAGGGGCGAAAAGGTGAAACGGCGGCGGTGGTATTAATGGATTTTTGGACGAGTTCGACAGTCTCTTTATTAAAGGGGGAAGAAATGAGGGGTTTGGCGGTGAGGATGGAAGAAATATCGGTGGCTTCATCGAGATTTTGCTCAAGAACGAGAAGAGCGTCGTTGTTTCGGCCTTAACCAGATTTTTGAAACTGCCGATAATACCAAAAGTATAGACGATACTGGCGATACCGATAGCGATACCAAGAGGTGAGAAATGTGACGTCACTTTTTGGCGCTTCAAAGAAGAGCGGGCGATAGCGTAATTTGTGCGAAGCAACAATGACAGTATTGATGACCTTTCTTTTGTGGATTTTTAGTGTGAAATTTGGTGCGAGCAGAATTATTTTTAGCGGATTTTACTGTAAACTAAGATTAAACTTGAGAGCGGAATTCGTTTATTATGCTTGATCGGAGTGACGGTGGCAATCTGAGAAACACGTTCAGTCTTTTCTGGTTTAATCTCGGTAATTTCAGGCTCAGTGGTTTCGGTCTGAGGTTTTACAGGAGGAAGTATTCTTTGGCTGGAGTAGGAGCTGGTTTTTAGTGGAGTTGGAAGCTCAGAAACGGTGCCAAGATTATAAGAGAGTGGTTTATTAGAAGATTTTTCTGGAGTATTTGGGATAAATTTTTGGTTCAAAAAGGATTGATGTTAGGTTCTGGATTACGGGTAATTTTGGGGCGAGGTCTCCAGTTTTGGTTCCGGCGCAATGCGAGGAGCTTCAGATTTAGTAACACTAGGGTGGTTCAGGTTTAATAGAGAGAGGTGCTTCTGATTTAATAACTTGAGTAGTTTCAGGTTTAGGAGTTTTGGAATTGAAGTGAATATCGATACGTTCTGGAAGATTATGATCAGCGACGAATCAAAAGTCACGATCAATTGAGCCATCAATCATATGCAGCACGCGTGTGGCGTACTTGGTGAGGCTGGGTTATGAGTGACCATAATAATAGTATTGCCGGCTTGCTGAGAACACGATGAAGTCTCCTGCGTGACGGCTTCAGAACTTTTAGTATCGAGACTACCGGTCGGCTCATCGGCGAGAATAATTTCCGGATTGGCGACCAGGGCGCGAGGCGATGGCGACGCGTTGTTTTGTCCCACCGGAGGTTGATATGGATAATAATATTCTTTGGTTTGAAGGTCGAAATTTTTAGAGTTTCGGAGGCTTTAATGATGGCCTTGAGTGTGACTGACTCCGGCGTAAATAAGGGGTAGGGCAACATTTTTCGAGAACGGTTAATGTAGGAATGAGATTATATTCCTGGAAAATAATACCAATTTTTGGGAACGAAGTTTGGCAAGACGACGACTACTGAAGTGAGAGGTCGGGGTTTGGTTTAGAAAATATTGGCCGAGGTCGGGCGATCGAGAAAACCGAGAATATTAAGTAGGGTGGTTTACCACAGCCAGATGAGCCCATGAGTCATAATAAATTCACCAGGTTTGACCTGCAACATAAATTTTGGAGAGCGTAAGATTCCGCTTCGCCAATACCAAAAAAACTCGATTAATATCATGAAGTTCAATCAAAATTGTTTGGGGATGTTTGTTGATTATTTACCTCTTGTGCCATTAGCGTCTTATTATAAACTAAAAGAAAAATATGTTATGATTATGTAGAAATTTGTTGGATTTTTATGGCAAAAGAAAAAGTCGAAGAAAAGTGAGGTAAATCAGAAGAAAAATAATTATCACGCCAAGAAGCAAATGGTTGCGAAGGATTTTTGCTAATGCTAAAAATTATGCTGAAGAAGCGGAAGCGGTTTCGAATGAAGTTGACTTTAAATGTGATGCCGAAAAAGGAAACAGAAAAATAGCAAAAACGGAATCGAAAAAGCAGAAACGGTTTCAGAGAAAGCTGAGCGGAAAGCTGATGTAAAATCAAAAACAAACGACATCAGACAAAGGAATAAGGTGCCGCTTTGGGCAAAAATTGTGATGATTGCTTTGTCGGTAATTTTAGTTTTGATTATTACAGCAATGACCTTTGATGTATATGCTACTTTCACATTCGACCGCGGTATTTAAGGGTAATCCGATGGATATCTTAATTAGCTCCGGAATTAAAGAAGGATGAAACGGACAGACGAATTTCTTGATTTTGGTACTTCGGAAGATGCGAAAAGGGCACGGTGGTCAAGAGTTAACTGATTCGATTTTGGTGGCTTCGATTAATCAGGAATATAAATCGGCGAAAGTTTTTAGTGTGCCAAAGGGATCTTTGGGTGAATTATTCGGTAGCGAGGAAGTGAGCCAATGAGCTGTACAGTAGGAGATCAGGGAAAGATTAATGCGACCTACCTCTGTGCGTTGGAAGAATATAAAGAACTCAATGAGTGTGAGTAATGCAAAGGACGCGGCATCACTATATTTTGCGAAGAAAAATTTCTGAAGTGACAGGTCTTCGATGCATTATTATGTGGCAGCGGACTGGGGTGCGGTAAAAATGATTGTGGATAAAATAGGGAATCGATGTGGATGTTTATGCGGATGATGAGGATGGGATTCACGATTCCCGCTACAAAAATATTGATTTGAAAAAGGTATGTATTACACGCAGAACGGCGACCTCGCAATGAAAGTGCTGAGAGCCGCAATGCGGCCTGTACGCCAGGGGATTATGGTCTTTCGAGGAGTAATTTTGACCGCGAGATTAATCAACAGAATCATGAATGCGATCAGAAAATAAGGTGAGTAGTATCGGAATTTTGATGAACCCGGGTCAAGTGATGAGTATAATTGACGTCCTGGGAGACAATTTGAACAAATATTGTAATGTCGGAGGTGAGAACTTTGATTGATTTTTGGTACGAAACTAGAAGAATTCAGTCGATTTCGACGGTTGATCAATTTGGTACAGGGGAGAATTGGCTTATCTAGTGTGGTAATTCAGCGGGTGCTTCAACCTATTCGAGGCTCGTTATACAATATACGAATTTCCAGAAGTATCTACGCAGCTCAGATTATGGTACCGAAAGAAATAAAACGGAGACTAAGGCAGAATAATTTTAGAAGATTGCGGAAAATGCAATCTTTTTGTGAGGAAATTTAGTATAATGAAGAAAAATAATCGTAAGGAGAATAAATGGCGGGAAGAGAAAATAAGAAACATTTTGTGATTTGCAATACGGTGTTATTACTAATTTTAGGATTTGTGTCAGGTGATTTGACGGTTTTGGGGTGTGAGTCAAATTAGGGTTGCAATGCATGCAGGGGTCAGAAGTGATAACGTGCCAGCGATATGTCATGATGGGACTGAAAAAGCATGAGAAGCTGGTGATAAAGAATGCCTGGCTCTGCGAAAGGTCGGAAGAAAGAAAAGGAAGATGTAACAAATAGTGAGTCGGCATTGTTTGTTTACGATCGCATGAATCACATGACGGAACTCAAAGTATATCTGCAACAATGATAGCGACTATGGTAGTGGCAGCATGGTAACCTCGGAGCTTTTATCTCGGCGCTGGTGTATTTCTTGCATAATAAAAATAATCGCTAGGATTATGAAAAATAAAATAAGACCCTCTGGGTCTATTTTAGTGTCTAACCTACAGTTCTTATCCTCTCGTAAGGTTTACAGGACCAGTAAACTAGTCATTTCTTAAACTTAGCGGAGCGAGAGGATTAGGCTCTTCTTCGATAAGATCCTTCCGTTCCTCCTCGCTCAGAAAAGAGCAAGCTTTTTGTCTCTCAACTGCTTATCGTCCGGGCGAACCTGCGGTTCTCACCCTCTCGCAGATAAAAATAGACCTAAGGTCTTCTTTATTTTTATGGCGGAAGCGAGAGGATTCGAACCTCCGATACAGTTCCCCGCATACACGCGTTCCAGGCGTGCTCATAAACCACTCGGACACACTTCCAACAATTTTTCTATATTATACAGAATTTAGGGAGAAAATGAAGAAAAGTCTGAGAAAAATAGGCTATTTTTATTTAACGTTTATGCTAATATGAAGGTATGTAAAAGTTAATGGGTGGGCGAAAAGGAGAGTGTCCCATGAAAAATAAGACGAAAAACAAAACGAGAGCATAAATGTAAATATATCTCGTGACCGGCGGAGTACTTTCTGGAGTGGGAAAGGGGATTACAGCAGCTTCGATTGGGGCTATTTTGAGAGGCAAAAGGGCTTTAAGGTGACGATGCAAAAAGTGCGATCCACTATTCAAAACGTGGATGCAGGACTTTTTGAATCCAGTGGAACACAGTGAATAGTTATGTGACCCATGATGGGGTGAAACCGATCTTGATCTCGGCCACTATGAGACGCTTCTTGGATTTTGAAACGAGCCGCTATTCAATTACACTTTCGGGCTCGATTTAAGGAGCTGATCGAAAAAGAGCGCGCCGGAGGTTTTCATGGTAAAAACCGTACAGTTGGTGTCCACATTTTACGGATTTGGTGCAGATTATGAGATGCTTCGAAAAATTCGGATATTCATATCGTAGAAATTAGCGGTACGGTGGGTGATATGAGGGCTTGTCATTTATTGAAGCGATTAGGGTTGTTCGGCAATAAGGTGGGACGCTGAAATTGTCTTTACGTGAATGTGGTTTATGTGCCATGGATTAACACCTCGAAAGAATTAAAGAGTAAGCCAGCGCAAAATGCGTTAAAAGATCTGCGCGGTTTTGGGATTATCCCAGATGTGGTGAGTGTGTCGCACAGAAAAACCTGCACCACGCAGAAATTTGTGAAAAGATTACGAGGTTTTCGGGGAATTGCGGATGAGGCAGTGCTGAGTGCCAGATATTGATTCGGTATCATGATGGCCGTTTAATGTTTTGAAATCTGGAGTATTGGAAATTCTCAATGATTTTGTGGGGACGATAAAGAGCCAGATATGTCCGATTGGAAGAATTTTTCCAAGAAGCGAGCACAGAAAATGTGCGAACCGTGAAGAGATAGAGTTGGTGGCAAAAATATGTGGGAAATGAGGATACTTATATTTGTGTGACGGAGGCTTTGAAGGCGGCGGCGGCTTGGAATAATGTCAATTTGATCTTAGGTGGATTAATGCGGAAAAAGTTGACGAAAAAATGTTGTCGGAAGTCGATGGCCCTAGTGGTGCCAGGTGGATTTGGTAATCGTGGGTGGAGGGGAAGATTAAGGCTGCGACTTATGCATTGGAGAAAGATGTCCTTATCTCGGACTATGTCTAGGGATGCAGGTGGCTTGTATTGCGAGCGCGAGGAAGAGCGGGACTAATGCAAGCGAATTCGGAAGAATTTGATAAAGAAACTAAAGAAAACGTGATTTATCTAATGGATGGACAAGAGGGTAAGGAGATCGACCGGTGGCAGTATGCGTCTGGGAGATTTTTCGGCGAAAATAGTGAAGGAAGTCAGACGGCAAAAAGTATGGAAAAACCAATATTGTAGAACGTCATCGTCATCGTTATGAAGTGAATCAAAAATTCCTCAAAGAGATTGAGAAAGGTGGTGTGGTGGTTTCGCACTTTCACCAGACGGAAGAATTGGTGGAAATTCATCGAGGGCTCCGGGAAGAAATTGCTGTGGCGACTCAAGCGCATCCAGAGTTCAAGTCGAGACCTTTACGTGTGCACCCACTATTTATGGAGTTTGTGAAAAGTTCGAAAATAAAAGAAAACTTAAAGGTTCTAAAGTGAGTTTTGAAATAACAGTCTAAGGCTGCTATTTTTGATTAGAGAACAATGATCGAGATTTTATAGAATTTTTGTATTTTGGGAAAAATGTTGTGTAACTAAAATTGTGATAAAATAGAGATATGGGAAGAAATTCAAAATACCCTAAAAAGACGATTGTCGAATTATACTCCGTAGAAATGGATGTAGTTTTGACACCTGCGCCAGAGAATACTGGCTGTGACTTCGCGACCAATGTGGCGATGTTGTTAGCAAAAACATTAAAGAAGAATCCGATGAAATTGCCGAGGAGCTGATGCGTGGACTTGGCGAGACGGATTTTGGAGAGTTAAAATCGCACGGCCAGGGTTTTTTGAATTTCAAATTAAGTAATAAAAAGTTATTAAAAAATATCGATAAGTTCGAAAAAGATTTCACGAAAAATATATCATCAGACGCATATTCTGGTCAGACAGTAATTTGTAATTTTCGGATCCAAATCCATTTAAGGTACTCCATGTCGGCCATCTTTATACTTCGATTGTGGGGAAGCGATTTCACGTGTGGTTGAATACGCGGGTGGTAAAGTAGTGAGGCAAATTTTGGTGGTGATATTGGATTGCACGTAGCAAGAAATATGTATGGCATGTTACGTAAAATTAAAGAAATTCCGACTGATTTGACACCTGAAAAAGTGGCAGATTTACTGGCAGAATGTTACGTATTTGGTACGCGGGCGGATGAGAATGACGCGGAGGCACACGTGGAAATCGTGAAACTAAATAAAGATGATTTTTGAAATTGCGGAAGCAGGAGAAGGTGCGGATTATAGCGGAGACCCGGAACATGCAGAGTGGCGGAACTTTATTTCTGGGGTCGCAAGAACAGCTATCAGTATTTTGAGAATTTTTATAAGCGTTTGCAGGTAAAGTTTGATAAACTATTACCCTGAATCAATGGTGGCGAAGACTGGACTAGAAACCGTGCGTCGCGAGCTTAAGAACAGGGTTTATGAAATGTCGGATGGGGCGGTGGTTTACCGTGGCGATAAACACGGACTACATACGAGGTATTTTATTAATAATGGGTTTACCAACTTACGAAGCTAAAGATACTGGTTTGATTTTTTAGAAATATAAAGATTTTTCATTTTGATAAGTCAATCATTATTACTGGTAATGATATTATCGAATACATGAAGAGTGGTGCTTTCGCAATTTCGCAATATGCGCTGAACTTTCGAGTAAGACTTTACACATACGCACGGTCAGGTGAAACTACCGGGTAATGAAAAATGTCTTCGAGAAAGGCAACTTCTGCGCGCGATCGATGTGATTGAAATGGTACGCGAGGCAATGGAAAAATCAGTGATGAGAAAGTTTTGATGGGCGCTCTGAGCATGCATTCGCTAAATATAAAATTGGCGGAGATATCATATTTGATATAAAAAGAGTCAGTTTCGATGACGGGAAATTCTGGTCCATACCTGCAATATTCGGCAGTGCGCGAAGAAAATTTTGGGTAAAATCTTCAGTGGTCGAATCAGTGGGGAATTAAATAAAGTTGAATCGGAGGCTGAGGCTTTAATTTCAGAAAAATGATTCGGCGGAAAAAAGCGAAAATATCTCGCGAACATTTTCGATTTATGAACGTAATTTGATGAAGAAAATAATTCAGTATCCAGATGTTTTTGAAGGAAACAGTGCGTGAACTTTTGCCAAAATAAAATTTGTACTTACCTCTATGAATTAGCGCAAGAATTTAGCCGTTTTTTATGAACACGTGCAGGTAGCGGGTTCAGAATTTGAGCTAGAACGAGGCAAAAATTATTTTAGTTTACTTGAAAAGTTTTTGACTCACGGCTTGAACTTACTAGGTATTGAAGTACCGAGCAAATGTAATGCCGAAAAAGCGAAAATTGCTTTGGATGGATCTGGAGATGACGGGTTTGGATCCGGAAAAAGATAAGATTTTGGAAGTAGCGGTAATTGCGACAGATTGGGAATTAAATCCGATGGCGCAAATGACAGCGACGGTGAAAAGTTTCGGAAAAATTGATGAAAGAACGCATGGTGGGTGAGTTCTGGGAAAAACACGAAGAAACTTATCAAAAACTTTATGAACAAAAACAAGGCTGGGCTTCCGGTGAATGAAGTGAAGAGATGCTTCTAAAATTTATCGATGATCATTTCGGCGAGGAAGTTGTATTTGGCGGGAAATTCAATTCATCAGGATAAAAGATTCATTGTAAAAGAGTGGCCAAAATTAAATGAACGTTTGCATTATCGAATGCTCGATGTATCGGCATTTAAAGCTGTATTTCGAAAAATGTGATGAAGAAAAATTCACCAAAAGAGAAAGTGCATTTGGCGCTGGATGATATTTGGGTTCAATTGAAGAATTAAAATACTACAGTAAATATATAAAGAAATAAGATGTTTGAAATAGAAAAAAGTAAGTGGAATTGGAGAATTTAAGAAAGAGCGATTTTTGATATTCACGCGGATACATCTGAATTTTAGAAAGAATATATTTATTTTGGCGCCGAATGGAAGAAGTATTTTTGGTGGAACGAAAAATACGTTGGGAGTTAGATGCGACCGAAATCTTTCAGAAATTACTCAAAAGAAGAATTCGAATCGGTGATGACTTCGCGTTATTTTGGCGTGGGGGTGAAAGATTGTACTGAGTGGCCAAGTGGAAGAAGATAAAATCGAAGACTTGGTACGATTAAGTTATAATCTGACTAAAGAAATGACGGATTAAAATTCTAGGATAATAAAAACAGGTCGATAGGCCTATTTTTATTTGCAGAAAAAGAAAAATTTCACATAATGAGCCTATGAAAAAGAATTAAAGAAACTTAAAAAGAATGTCGAAAAAGTGAGTAAATCGAACTTTATGACAGAATTTAAGGAATTCATCAATCGCGGTAACGTACTCGACCTCGCAGTCGGTGTGATCATCGGTGGTGCATTCCAAAAATTATCGTCATTAGTAAGTGATATGATTATGCCATTAGTTGGCTTTGATTGCGGGGAGTGATTTTCGTAATTTGGAAATCACGATCCCAAATCTATTTGGACAAGATTCCTGCAGCTCATATTCGCTACGGAAACTTTCTACAAAAACATGGTGAACTTTGTGATCATCGCCTTCTGTGTGTTCTTAATCATTAAGATTATGAATAAATTTACCAACAAATTCAAAGAAGAGAAGAGGAAGAGGTGAGAACCAACTACCGATGAGCAAATCTTGAAGTTTGAAAGATATTCTGCAAACATCAGAAATAAGTTCTAAAAAGATAGGTCGCGAGAAGCGACTTATTTTTATGCTGTGATTTAAGAGTTTTACGAGATGGTTTCTCAAGTTTTACAGAAATGGATTTTGGAAAATTTTTGTAGTTTTAGATAGCGGAAGATTTGAAGTTTTCGTATTGAGACTTGATATTTTTCGAGATTTTTGACGCTCGATGGTATTAGCTTTAACCTTTTGATTAGTGGTGCGAGTTTTCGGCTTCAGTTTGATAATTAATTAAATAGGCCAGAAGTAGGGGAATTCACGTGAGGGCAAAAGCGATCCAAGACGAGCGGAGATGCGGCCATTTTCGAATTCCTCAGCGATTTTTCGACGGTATTTTTGGCTAGTGCAAGCTCCGATTTGCCAAAAAGTAGACTCTAGTTCAGTATACCAAATTCAGAAGTTAGGAGATTTTTTTCATTTAATTCAAGTCTCGGCAAGTACGGCTTGAAGAGAGGCGGTAATACCACGGATGTCGGAGGACTGCATATAGTCCATATATTTGTCGATAGTTCCTCATTCATATATTTGGCAAGATAGTAACTCGAAACCAAACTATCGCGATCGCGTTTTCACGATTTTTGTGTACCAGAAAAAGACGCTAAAAAGAATCAAAACAAAAATAAGGCCGAGTGCAAGAGAAATATTACGCAAGGTCAGAAAGGGGAATAATTTTATCGAAAAAGCGAAAGGAGAACTTTGTTTGCCTGGATTCGGTTTTGGAAGAATTAGAGGCGATTTGTTGAAGATAAGCCATATTGTCCATGCTTTAATTATAGCATAGAGGTTTGTTATAATTATATTATGCAAGATGCGAAGGAGGAAATTCGAGCCAGGCTGCCGATCGAAGATGTAGTATCGGAATATATTGAGCTGAAGCGAAGTGGTGCAACTCTGAAGGGACATTCACCTTGGGGTGTCGATAAAACACCTTCGTTTATGGTGTCGCCAGATAAGGGATTTGGCATGATTTTCTCAGCGAATAAAGGTGGGGATATTTTCTCGTTCGTGATGGAAGTGGAGGGAATTAGTTTTCCGGAAGCTTTTGGAAAAATTAGCGGCGAAAGCAGGTGGAGTTAAAAAAATACTCGAATGGAGATATGCAAGTGTCTCGCACAAAGATGAAGATGCGGGAGATTTTGGAACTCGCCACGAAATTTTTATCAAGCATGCCTAGTGAAAAATGAAAAATACTGAGATTATGTATTTTTATCAGAGAAATTTAGATCGTAATTCAATTTTGAATTTTCGGATTGGCTATGCGCCGAGCGGGAAAGATTTTCTGGTGAATTTTTGAAAAACGAGCTATAGGAAGCGGAAATTAAAGAGGCGGGTCTGATGAATCGCTTTGGTGGAGATTTTTCCGTGGTAGGATGATGATTCCGTTTATCGATGCGGGAGTTCTGATAACGTGATTGGTTTTTACGGGGAGAATTACAGAGGCGGAGCCAAAAATATCTGAATACTTCAGAAACATTGCTGTTTAATAAGGGGTCGATTTATTTTTGGCTTGAACTTAGCAGCGATCAGGGAAAATGGTTTTTGCGTGATTGTGGAGGGAAATATGGATGTGATTTCGTCGCATCAGGCGGGGGTGCAGGAGGCGGTGGCGACTTCTGGTACGGCGATGACGGAAAATCACTTGAAAGATTTTATCGCGACTGACTTCGGATATTCGTTTGGCTTATGATGGGGATGCTGCAGGTGTAGCGACGGAACGAGCGATTATGATGGCGAGCAAATTAGGGGATTTCTTTGTCGGTGGTATCGGATTATGGTAAGGCGAAGGATCCGGATGAATTGATTCGTTCGGCACCAGAAAAGTGGCGAGAATGTGTAATGAAACCAGTGCCAGCGATTGACTGGGTGTTAGGAAAATACGAAATTCGATGTAATTTGCGGACTGGAATGGGAAGAAACAATATTCGGACTGGCGATGAAATCATCGTGGAGCTTCAAGATCCAGTGGAACGTAAAGCATTATGAGCAGATGGTGGCGCGAAAATTGGAAGTAACGGTGGAAGATCTGAAAGAGAAAAAGGTGCAAGTGGAAACCGTGAGAGCAAGCCAGTGAAAAAGAAGTGGGTGAAGCAGTCACGCCCGAGTATTTTGAAGGTGCTGAAAATGACCTACTTGCGATTTTGGTTTACGGGGAACAGCAGGAGCGGAAATTGATTTGGAGATTCCGACCGATGAAGTGAAATTGGAAGAATTGTCGTTAATTTTTGAGGAAAAATTTGCGAAAAAGAGTGAAAGCGGAACTTTTGAAATTAAGTCAGGAACTTCGTCAACGCTATGAAGTGGAACGAAATAAAGAAAAAGAAACAGTTAATCCAGGAACTGGAAACTTGTGAAGACGAAGAGCGAATGACGGAAATTTTTGAAGGAAATCGAGCGTTTAGGCTAGAAAAAGTGTGAGGGGAGTTAGATTTTTATTAGTAATTTTTGAGGTTGGTCGGTTGATTAAGATTAGAATAAGCGTTATACTTAATCTAATTTGAGGGAACTAAAATAGCAATGAATCCAAATAAATTAGGTAGCGTAGCTCCAGGAGGTGGGGCGGAAAAACTAGTAACTTTACAGGAGAGCAAAAATCCGGTGAAGAATTTTGAAGCAGAGGAAAAATCTAGAAAAGCCAAAAACCGGGGCAGGAAATTTTTGAGATGAAGATGCATCAAATCGCGGATCGTCGCGACATGATTGAGACGGATGAAAAATGGAGGAAAACTTGGTTTTGATGATTATAAAACTAAGAAAGCAAGCGCTGGATTTAGTCGAAACTAAATTGACGAAACTTTATGATATTTACGAAAAATCGCGAGGTGAACGAGGCGGAACGTGAAAGAACTTGAGATTCAAAAATCGTCACCTCGGAAGAAAGTAAAGATTCTTTGAGAAAAACTTAGTCAAGATAAAGAACTACCACGGGACGAAAAATGAAGCTGATGGAAAGTTTTTCGCAGCGTTTAGTCGATAGTTCCGAAAGAATAGAGGAAATAAAGAAAGCTCTGCGAAATGGACGAGCGGGTTTATCAGCTGTTTGGTGGCAAGTCCGGGCGAGGAAAGCCGAAGGGTCGAGACCAAAGAAAAGGCTGAGGCCGAGACTAAAGAAAAGACTGAAAAAGAAACTGAGGAAAAACCGAAGATAAGGCCGAGGGGAAAAACTGAAGATAAGACTGAAAATAAAACTGAGAGTCAGGCCGGAAGAGAAAACTGAAGGTCAGAGCGAAGAGTCGACGGAAAAATCTGAAGCCCAAGTAAAAGATGAAGAATCTGAAGCTCCAGAGAAAAACCGACCAGGACTTTTTCTTGGAATGGTGGCGTGGGTGGACCGGTGTTCTATTCAGGAATGGGTGCATCTTCAGTAAAAATAAATAAAACGGTCGAAAATCAGTACAGCTGGCACTAAAAGTGAAGCTTTGAATGAAAGCGCAAAAATGTATTGAAGCAAGCAGAAGATAAATTTTTCTACGAAAACCTGAAAACACTTGGTGGGGCGATGGCGGCGAATGGCTATAAAGAGATGGATAATCGTAACTTTTCTTTGATGCCGTTAAAAAGCCAGAAGCTGGTAGTCCAGATCTTGTATCTTTTGATGAACGAAATAGGTTGCACAATGAATCAATTGAGAAGATGAAGGCCTTTTGAGGCTAAATTTGGTTTAGATCAAATTAAACTCGATGTAGGACGTTCGATGTATACCGGTAATGTGAAGCTAGAGTTTGGCATTGGACTTTATCGTATAGATGCTTCAAGGAATGAACTACAAAAATTATTGATGATAAAAGAGAGCGAAGAAGAGAAGCAGAGAGCCATAAAAAGAGCTGGAGATGCTTGATCAGGTGAAGGAAGGTTTCGTAGAAAATATAGGGTTCGCATACGGGTGAAAAATATTCAATGAAGAAATTGCTTCGGTGCCGGAGAATGAAAGAAGAACGCGAACAGATATCTTTATCTTAAGAAAGTTGAAAGAATGATGGAAGTTACCACATAACATACTTCTAGCCCATGCCCGTATGGCACTAAAGTGAGCTGGCAAAAATATTTAAAAATAAAGAAAGGGGTAGAAGCAAAAATCAGGAGATGCTTTAACCTCTCAAGTGTAACACTTTGAGATGTTAACTGAGAAGATTTTGACGAGTTTGATTTTTTTGTGATATAAATTGTGCAATGGGAAAAATGTCGTGGAAAAGATAAGAACAAGATTAATGAGGAAGAAGACCTTCTCAACGTCATTTTAGTTTGGATGGTGCACCAGAGCCAGAATATGATGATCTAGTTTTCGAAGATGATTTGACAGACGAAGATCTCGAGATTACAGCAGAGAACGTAGATCAGTTCTCTGATGACTCGGTGCGTCTATATTTACGTGAAATTGGTAAGATTCCATTACTTTCGAAATGAAGAGGAAGTAGATTTGGCCTATCGCATCGTGAAAGGTGAGAAAAAGCCAAAGATAAAATGGTGGAAGTCAACATGCGTTTGAGTGGTTTCGATTGCAAAAACGCTACTCGGGTAGAGGTTTGGATTTTCTAGATTTGATTCAAGAGGGAATACTGGCCTTTTGCGTGCGAGTGGAGAATTTGATCCAGATAAGGGTTTTCAAGTTTTCGACTTATGCCACCTGGTGGATTCGCCAGCAATTACCCGTGCAATCGCGGATCAGGCAAGAACGATTCGTATTCCAGTACATATGGTGGAAACGATTAACAAAGTACTTCGTGCAACGCGTAAATTAACCAATGAACTTAACCGTGAACCGACTGTGGAAGAAATTGCTAAAGAGATGGGCATGGAACCGGAAAAAGATTGACTATGTGATGAAAATCAAGCAAGATATTGCTTCACTTGATGCAACAGTGGGCGCGATGGTGATGACGAAGATCTCGGTACTGGGTGATTTTTATCGAGGATGAAGGTCGAGTTTCGCCAGAAGATGCAGCAGCAGCACAGATGCTGAAAGGAGCAAATTGCGGAAATTCTTTCTCAGTCTTTCAGAACGTGAACAAAAAGTAGTGAAACTACGTTTGGTATCGGTGGCGGTCGTCCACATACTTTGGAAGAAGTGGGCGCGAATTTTTCAGTGACGCGTGAACGCATTCGTCAGATTGAGGCGAAGGCCTTATCCAAGCTTCTGTAAACACAAAGATACGAAAAACTGCACGAATATTTACATTAAAAATAGAGCGAGGTGATTTTTCGGGACAGGAAACTGTGCGAAAATCACAAGATACGCTATAATGAAAGTAATGAAAGAAATTTTTTGTCAAAAATTATTAAATTTGCTACCAGTTCTCGCGATTTTTGCGTGTCGATGGTGGCTTTTTGCCGGTGACTAGAGTATTTGCGGAGGAAGACTGCGGTGTGCCAACTGCAATTATCAAATGTGGAACTTCTGATAGCCAAGAAGCTTTCTTTTCGATCATTGGTAGCGTGGTAAATATTTTTGACTTACGGTGTGGGTGTCGGGTGCGGTAGCTGGTTTTCACTTATGTTGGTTTCTTTATATGACTTCACAAAATGATCCAGGAAAAATCAAAATCGCAAAAGATCGCGCAATGCAAATTGTGATTGGACTTTTGGTTTATGCTTGATGTGGGAATTTTGAACTTCCTTTTGCCTGGGTGGTATCTACGGCAAAGGGAATTAAGATGTCGAAAAAGCTGATCTTGAACATATTAGAGATTCGTCTAAACTGAACTCGCGGGGGTAAGAACGCGAGTGATTTTTGGTTTGTAATTGCAAGAGTACAGGTCATAAACGAGTTGAAAAAGAAGTGGTGAAACCGTCGAGAATTTATCTTACAGCAAAAGGGAATGACTTTTTGCGTTTTGATGTGGAGTTGCTCGACGCTGGAAGAAAACGCGGAAAAACTTTCGAGATTAATCATGGATGGGGATGTGGTGCTTACGGCTGGTGGTGATGGTACTGGCGGGATTGGTAAACGGTATCATGCAGTCAGGGCAAGGCATGCAAAATTTTGACGTGATACCGTACGGAGAATTTTAATGATATTATTCAGATTTTGCAGCCAAATTCGGGTAAAAAGTTTACTCAATTGAAGCTTTTGATAGATGGAAAACATTTTCGTTATGCGTTAGCGTATTTTACGGTGGGGATGATGGCGGAATCGACGAAAATTTTTGATGATGAAAAAGTGCGTAGGAAGTGAGGAAATCGAAATTTAATTTAATCTTTCTTTCGAAGACGCTTTTTGATGTGGTTTTCGTGAATCGTAAGAAAGATTATATTACGATTGACGGTCAAAAATATTCAGATATTTTAGTGGTGAACGGGAAAAACGTGGCGAGGTTAATGAAAGGTGGGAGTATTATTTGGGAGAAACTTTTTCTTTATACGGAACAGCGTTTGAATAACTTTTTGCTATGGTGTTTTTATGTTGCAGGCAATGTTTAGTGGAATTCAGGAAAAATTAAAAAGAAAAAGACGATTCATTTTTGAGGAAAACAGAGAATTTTATTCAATCGGAGGGGAATATAAAGATTTGGTAGTGCAGGAAATTAGTTTCTTGAAGAGTAAAAATCAATTGAAATCCTGTAAGAAAAAAATTAAAGATTTCATTTCGCTTATGTTATAATAAAAGCTATATGAGTCTATTACGTGGTGTGGGCGATTTCTTCGCATTGGATATTAGGAACCAACTCAATTCGCATGATTCAATTATCGGGCGATGTTGAGAAGGGTTGGACACTGAAAAGTTTGCTTATATGCCGGTGGATAAAAATTACGATGGATGATTCGGAACAGGGTCGTAGGAAAACTGGCTGAAACAATTTTGGTGCAAAAAGCAGGCGGGATTACTACCAAAAATATCGCATTGGTTTGCCGGCGCGCAAAACTTATTACAGCAATTATTGAGGTGCCAAATGCGCCAGAAAAGGAACTAGCGAAAAACTGTAAAAATACGAAGCCGACCAATATATCCCAATGGCAGTGGATGATGCGAAAGATTGATTTGTGGTTTTAGGAGTATCGCCTAATGACAATACGAAGGCAGAGATTTTAATTTCATCCAGATCGTGCTTACGCAGAAGAGAAACTTGAAGACATCGAAATGTAGGGACTAAATGTGATTGCGCAGGAACCAGAACCAATCGCGATGGTGAGAGCGTTGGCGCAGATCGGGGTGGAAGATGCGCGAATGATTATCGATTTTGGGGAAAATTCGACGGACCTCGTAGTATGTATCTAGGGGCACCAAGGTTGGTACGTTCGATCCAGGTGGACTTTCGGCCTTATAAAAACTGCAGCGAAATGGACTCTCGATTTCAGAAACACAGGCAAAGCAATTTATTCTGCAATATGGTCTGTGCAGGATCAATTCGAAGGTAAAAATTTATCAGACGCTTTCGAGTAATTTGGAGGCTTCACGATGGAACTGAGTCAAGTCGGTACGTCTTCCAAAACAAATATACGGGAGTGCAATTTGGTGGAATTATTCTTTCAGGATATGCAGGAATTATTCCACTCATGGCGGAGTATATTGAAGCGAAAAACTGGTATTTCGACCGATTCAAGGTCAATCCGTGGCAATATGTACGTGTTAACGAGCAACAACAGAAATTACTACTACCGGTGGCGTCGGAATTTGGCGTAGCAATCGACTGGCAGAAAGGAGCAATGACTGATGATCGATTTTAAGACCATGCATCTTTCTGATATTCCAGGTGTGATAAAAGTATTTTACTGGTGAAGATCGACAGTGAAAATGATGACGGCCAAACTGGTGAAGTATGAAATTAACTTTGGTGCCAGATATTAAGACTGATATGTTGAAGTTGATGAAACTACGCAATACGATTATGTTTTGCTTCAGTGCGTAGTGATTATCGGATCAGCGGTCTTACGGCGTTTCTGGCAGTGATTAGGGCGCAAGATTTGACGATCGATAGCCAGGAAAGCATATTGATAATCTTTCTTCGACAATTAGGAGTATTCGGAATTGCCAGATTTCTTGAATATTCAGGACCAGCTAGCAAAACTAAAAAGCATTAATGATAAGCGTTCGGTTTTGTCACGTGTTTTTCCAGTGTTAAAAATCTTTTCCAACCAATCAAAGATACAATTAAGATTTCGGATGACGCAAATCTTTCTGACCTCTACGATATAATTTTGATGCCCAGGCGAATGCGGGAAGAACCATATATTGATTACCGTGTGCTGGAGTCGTTTAAGAAATCAGTGAATTTGATGAAATATGATTATGGACGTTACGTGGATGGCACAGGAAATTTGATTCCCATCACGTTGTATCGAGGAGACGGATGCGGCGGAAATATTTTGACCGATAATGGTAATACCTATGCGATCTGGAAAACGTGGTTTAATGGATTGTGACCCATCACGAAACGATCATCAAAAGAAGGATGCTTTAGGTCAATCGAATAATAATTCCGATGTTTTCAAATACGAAATTGAATAGCGACTTTGGCAAGGTGAAAAGGCAAATCGAAATGTTTCAGACGATGTTGAGCATGTGAAAATACGGAAAGAGTGGCAATGTGGAAAAATAATGGTGATGTGGTAAAACTGATATTCAAACGATTATTCCAGATGAGAAAAATTTGGCGTAGTCCACTGTTTGACCTTTGGTCTAAGCACGAAAAATGCGTACAGCGGATGATGGAATCAAGATACGATTGATACGAACGCAGAAGTGTCGGAATCAGGAAGTTAATGGCGTAAAGACCCGCATTCAAAAATTAAGAATGTGAAAAATTACATTTATACGCCTTCGATGGATTGGACGGTAAAATTTCAGGGGTGCCACATTTTGAAAGTAGCTGTATACTTATAAGGGCGATAAAGAACGCATGATAATGTGAAATGGTCAGCGGAAAAATAAATGTACGATGGTGCCAAATGGTATTCGGGTGACGGATTCTTCGAACGGTCGTGATTCAAGTTCAAATTTAGTACTTCGCTTTTCAACGATCATCAGTGTAGATCCAGAACTCTTTAAGTTTACATGAATAAGCATATTTTGACATCTCGCCCTGCAGGTCAAAACGTAACTGATTCCTATCTCCAGAGTGGAAGGTATGTTTGCAGCACCAGCCAAGGACTGTGCAAAGGACGATGCGGAATGTGTGGGGCAGAAAAACTCCAGTCAGGAACAAACAATTAAAGAAGGCAAAAATGAGCGAATTAATTTTAACAAACGCGTACGAATGAATAAAAATTAGGCAACAAATTACCTTGATTGTTTTGGCGGCCTCCAGTCTGTTTCGGAATTTGTGTGTACTTTAGATTTACTTTCATTAAATATATGAGCTTCAATAGTGAAGTGATAGCTTCGCGTGACACTTCGATTAATAATTATTACCAAACAATTAAGAATGTGGGGTTTGTGAAGATACCGATAAGGATGGTAAATATAACGATAAGGAACTGGCGAAAATGTGATCCAAATAAGGTAGATATTTCGTAAGCTTTCGAATACTTTGCGCTATAACGCTTTGGTGACAATGGCGAATAATACGAACCTAGAATCGATTGCGCGTGATGGCCAGAAGAGCTGTTTTGATAATCAAAAACCGCATTGACTATTCGAGATTGTATTTGAATTCAAAGAGCGATAGTGAAAAGGCTTACAATTTGAAGATGATTAAACATGTTCGGCGCTGCGGGTGATTCCGGATGCCTTTGCCAGCACAAAAGAAATGATGAGGACCTTACTCGCTTTATTAATCAGATTTTCTTGCTATCAGGATTTGAGCCGGAGCAACTATCGCCGGGTAAATTCATATAAGAATAGTGGAATCCCGGTGTCTCAACTATCCCAGTTTCGATTTCGGTGAAAGAAAGATGAAAAGATACGATGAAAGGTGCTCTCGAATTTGGAGAAAACTCGATCGCTCCTTCAATATTGAAAGTGCGCAGATTAGTGGAGTTCGAATCTTTCAACAAAATCTTCGAAAACTTGAATTAACGGCGCAGGCGCAGCGTACTACACGAAAAGGGTGCGGCGGTGCGCGAAAAAGGATGCTGACAGTTTATGCCTCAAACAAGGCACGTACTCAGGGAGTCGAAAGACAAGGCAGACGAGGCGGCGAAGAAAGAAAGGCTGAGGAAAAAGCCAGAAAAAGAAGCAGAAGAAGCAAAGAAAAAGAAAAGGAGGATGAGAAATGAAACGCTCTGGATATCTTTACGATAACTTTTTGTTGCTAGTGTAGGAATCTTTGCTTACTTTTATCGCGTCAAAGCTTGCTGATAGGCGATCCAGATGCTAGGTATTTGAAAGCACAAGACAATTGGTAAAATTACGGCGAGATCTGACGAGTCCCTGATCCAGAAGTCTTCAATGTGGATGCGATTAATCAACGGTAGAAGTTTATGTGGGTAGTTGTGAAGATGTGGACCGTAACGTATTTTCGACCGCGCCGAGTTAGTGGCTCGTGGTCGCGCTACGCCGGAGAACTGCAGGCAGAAGAAGAGAGAGAAGAAGCCAAAAACTTCTGACGGTGAAGTTGAAGATTCTAAGACGAAAGTGGATTCAGATAAAAACCCTGAGGATGAAAATCGAAAATGAAGCTTCAGATAAGACTTCGAAATAGTTCAACTTCGACGAATAAAACTCAGAAACTCAAGAAAGAAAACTAAAGCGAAAAGATTTTGTTTACACATACGACTCGCAGGAAAAAGTAACTCAGCCTTGATTGAAAGAAGGTTGGTTTTTGAGTCAGATGCAAAAAGGGTAGTCGAAGAGGCAGAAAACGTAAGCAGCCGTTACTAGCGCAATTTGCGTAGCACAAAAGATTTGTGATGCCGAAACGATTTCGCATGCTGACGCGTGATTATGAACGTGCCTATGTGAGTCTCGCATAACGTGAAAACGGACCGCGAGATACTGGACATTACTGCCTTATGATGTAGTTTCGAGATTGATGGTAGTGCCACTAGGGGAGAAAAACGAATTCTTTATGTGGCGATGTTGACGTCTCGAATGTGCAGCAGATTGATTATCTTTCGACTTTGACCCAGAAGCCAAATTCGCGGCGTACAAGCAGAGGCGGGAATTAAAAAGCGCGATTGCCCAGTATCAGGGGATTTTCGCGCGGTGGAAGCGGTCAAAAAGTAGTGATGAGGAAGACGAAATTTCTTCAAGTGTAAAACGATTACACAGGACTCGCCAATTTTCAAAAGGCACTCACTACGATTTTTAGATTATGCGACGAAAACACAAAGCTTCAGATATTCATATCAGAGCCACTCAGAGTCAGCACTGGTAGTACGCTACCGAGTGATGGGGTTCTACGTAAGCATGGAACCACCAAAATCAATTGAACCGGCGCTAGTTTCGCGATTAAGATTTTAGCGAACTTGAAGATTGATGAACACCGCGTACCACAAGATGGTCAGTTCACGGTGTCGGTGGGCACTGAAATTGATTTACGTATCGCAGTTTCGCCAGTGATTTGGGGTGAAGAAGTGGTGATCTCGTATTTCGATAGAGTGCGTGCGACACTCGATATTGAGCAGATGGGGATGACGGGACATGCGCTGGCGATGGTGCAACGGGGAATTGAACGCCCGAATGGAATGATTTAACTCTGACCGACGGGTTCTCGTAAGTCGACGACGCTTTATGCTTTGATTAAAACGAATCAAAATCCGACAGGATCAATATTGTGACCTGGAAGATCCGGTCGAATACAAGATGGACGGGGTGAATCAAATTCAGGTGAATGTGGACGCCGGTCTAACTTTGCGGCGGGGTTGCGTAGTATTTTTGCGTCGGACCCAGATGCGGCAAATGGTGGGTGAGATTCGTGATGCGGAAACAGCGAACTTGGCAGTGCAGGCATCGCTAACTGGACACTTGGTATTTTCGACTTGCACACCAACTCGGCGGCAGGCATTTTACCAAGGCTTCTGAGAGTATGGGATTGAGCCATTTTTCTAGCGTCGACACTGATCACGGTGATTGGTCAGCGTTTGGTGAGGCGATGGCGCCGAAAACGAGAAGCGGTGCATCTGACAGAAATGGAAACCAAACAACTAATGATTTGCGATGAAATTGATTGCCACAAAGTCGCAGAACAAGTGGCGATGGTGTCAGGAAGATTTAGGTTATCCGGACCGCCAGTAGTGAATCCGAATGGTTACTCGATGATGCGGGGGAATTGATGAAAGAGAAACACCGGTGATATAAGGGACGCGGTCTTTGGCGAAACAATTGAAATCGATGATGATATTCAGAAACGATGATCGCGCATGCGTCATCTGAAGATTATGCAACTCGCGAAGGAAAAGGCACTTTGACGATGCGACAAGACGGAATGTTAAAGGCGCTGACTGGAGTGACAACTAGGTGAGGGTAAAACGCGTAGCATCAGATATCATGCGTGAAGATAAAAAGTTTATGGTAAAATAAAGATAAGAGGTAAACATGCAAGAAAATCAAGCACAGACGAGTGTACACTCAGCAGCCGCAGCACAGGCCGCCGCAGCCGCTTCATCACCAACCGCTGCCACTTCGTAGAAATTAGACATTATTAGAGGCTTGTATTAAGCATCGGCCTGAGATCGCAGTATTCAGGTGGGATTGCCACCAATCTTCACGTGGACGTGTCACTGTCCCAATTCCAAACACGCCGAATTTTGACGCAGAAATTGTGGATACCTTTGATCGACGCTAGATTCGATGCAACGAAACTTTGGCGAAAGATAAGGAACTGGATTATTCATTTGCTTTTTGGAGAGATTGCACGTTTGTCGTGAACGCTTTAATGAAAAAGGACACTCGCGGCAGCACGTTTCGATCCAACCAAGATGCCAACGATTGAAGAATTGGGATGCCACAGGTGATTTCGAGTTTTGCCGAATATCCACGTGCGGTTTGTTTTGGTGACGGTCCAACCGGTTCTGGTAAAGTCGACTACACCGGCAGCGATTATTAACAAGATTAACAGTGAAAATCGGTACACATTTTTGATCGATTGAAGATCCGATTGAGCGTTTACGCATAAGTCGAAGCGAAGTTGGCGGCACAACGTGAAGTGCACTATGATACATATTCCTTTAGTCGCGCTTTAAAGTCGGCTCTGCGTGAAGATCCGGATGTGGTGCTACCGGTGAGATGCGGATCTGAAACGATTAGTGCGGCAATTACGATGTGAAACTGGTCACTTGGTGTTTGCGACTTTGCACACCAACTCAGCAGCCCAGTCGGTGGATCGTAAGATTGACGTGTTCCCAGCGCTGAGCAACAACCACAGATTCCCGTTCACAGCTGGCGGGATTTTGATGGCAGTTTGTTCGCAGCGTTTAGTGCCAGCAATTGCGGTGGACGTGTCTGTGCGGCAGAAATTATGGTGGCGAACACGGCAATTCGCTCGATTATTCGTGAAGGTAAACTCACCAACTCGATACGGCAATTCAAACTGGTGCTTCAGAAGGTATGCAAACAATGGATCGTACTTTGGCGAAATTAGTCCAACAGGGACGGTGACTGTGCGATAGTGCAAGAGAATATGCAGTAGACGTGCGTGAATTTGAAAGGATTCATGAAAAGGCGCCTAACGAACCGATATATTTACGGCGCCCGCGATAGTAAGTCAGCGCGATTGTTAGGGTGTAATTCAGGCAGAGAATGAACGCGCGCTGAAAGCTCCTGATTGAGCGCGGTTATACTCCTGACAGTGACGGAAGATACTTCTGGGTGACAGTTGATGAAATTCACAAAGTTACCACGAAGGATAAAAATTGTTTTTACTAGGCAGTTCTCGACTCTGATCGGGCGGGTTTACTCTACTCGGAATTCTTTGAGAGTCTTGATTGAGCAGACGGAAAGTAAGCCAATGCGTCGCATTACGGAATCGATTTTGGCAGACGTGGAAGCAGGTAAAAGTTTAACGAAGCTTGCGCAAGAATTTCCAGAAGTGTTTAATCGAACGTTATGTAGCGCATTAAAGGCTGGTGAGTCTTCCGGTACTTTGGATAAGTCACTCAAAACGACTAGCTGATCAACAAGAAAAGATCACGCGATGGTGACAAGAATTAAGAACTCTTTGACCTATCCGGCGATTGTTCTTGCGGTGATTATTGGCGTGCTTTTGTATTTATGGTGATTGGCGTGAGCGCCAGCAAATTGCTATCATCTACATCTTGGAAAAGATTTACCAGCGATACTAATATAGCGGTGGCGTTCACTAATTTCTTAGTGAATATGTGGTGGCTGGTGACGATTGCACTGGGTTTGATTATCTATTTTGTATTCCAGTTCGTGCGTACCGATAGCGAGCCGACATATTTTAGCTAAAGTGAAATTAAATATGCCAGTAGTCAAGTTGATGTCTGCGACATATAGATGACGTTGTCGGCACGTACGGCAGAAAACTTCACTGTCAACGGGTGTGTCAATTCAGGATACTTTTGGCACTTTTCAGCAGAAGCGATTAATAACTTGATTATGGAAGAACAAATCAAGCAGTTTCAGAAAGCGTGAAACAGGGTAAAAACCTGTCGGCATCCTTGAAAGAGCTAGAATTATATTTTTGCCTTTATTTGCCACAAATGGCGGCGATTGGTGAAGAATCTGGTAAAATTGATGAAATGCTGGGCAAGGCAGCGACGTCTGACGAAGACGAATTAGATCAGCAAATTAATACGATTTTCGACATTGATTGAGCCGATTATGTTGGTAATTATGACCTTGATGGTTGCAGTAATTATTGCCGGTGTGCTGCCGATTTATCAATTGGTGTCACAAATTCAGAAATAGAGGCAAAATGAGAAAATTATGGACAGATGGAAGTGCGTCACCGAATCCGCTGGGGATTTTCTGTACTGAAGACAAAAACCGGTAGCGATGGGAGAAGATTTTGACGACAAATATCTCGAATGGAAGGTTCGGCAATTCTGGAAGCTCTAAGGGTATTAGCGGGTGAGGAAGCGGAAATTTGGACTGACTCGAATTTTGGATTAATGTACTAACAAAATGGGCATGCCGTCTTGGGAAAGAACGGTTGGAAAAAGAAGAGCTGGACCAATTAAAAATTTAGATTTAGTAAAAAGTATTCAAAGCTACAGGAAGCAAACGCGAAATTGGTCTCGGGTACGTGGTCATAATGGTACGACAGAAAATGAGCCTGTAGCTGATGAGTGGGCGAATAAGGCACGAGAAACAAGACTTTCCGGGTCTAGAAATTTTAACGGTGAAAACGAGTGAAGAATGAAAATTATTGTCAAAAGCAGGTTAGAGACGCTGATAAATTAGAAAACCGCTTAATGAATTTGGGTGTGATTGACCCAATGTATTGGCAGCACTCACGAAATTTTTGTGCCGAGAAATTATGAAGAACACAATACTTTGCCAGAATGATTTTAAGAATGGACGTAAAGGCGGCGGACCGACCAGCACGTTATAGTTTGATTGACAGAGGCATCTGGAAAAATCGAAGATAGATTTAGTACACGAAACTTGGTTTCAGAGTTACGCAGAAGCGGCGAATATTTTATTGCAGATGGGATTGATTATTCAGTCGAGAAGCTCGAGAACACGTCAAGAAGGCGAAAGGAAAACGGCACTATGATTTACCTCGATCAAATCGAGCATGGCCGCAAAATCTTATGTAAAATTCGAGGCGGTTTTGGAAATGAATCAGAGGCCGAAGAAATACGAAATCAAAGCATGAGGTCTTTGATGATGGACCGAAATATTTTGCCGGATTTGGTGGTAAAGATACTGCCACGGTAGAAAACAGCGAAGTAAAAGTAAAGCTAAACTACTAGAAAAATAGTGAGGATATGGATTCCGAAAAAGACTGAAACATTACGTAGAACTCTGAAATTCGGTAAATTTGAACGATTGATTAGATGTATTTTGTATGGGCGAAATGAGCTTGACAGCGAAGTGAAAAATAAACTGCAGTCGTGAAACTATTTTGTTCAATAAAACTACACGCCGTACTTAAAGATTCGCTATTCTGAAAAATTGACCAATCTCGCGTGAAGCAGATGTTTATGGGCGAAGCGATCGCTTAGCGGATTTCGGTGCGGAAAATGTTTCGAATGTCGAGTGCTGACCGCACGGTGAAGATACGACGTATCGTCACTCGATCTTTCAAAAGGTGATTCGAGCGGAGAGCCTGTTGAATCGACCGAAAAAGAACACAAAGACATCGATTATTTCAACCGATAATGAAACATCACTCAAGAAAATGATAGCGAATTATCGCGAAGTTTTCTTATCCAGGCGGCGCGACGATGCAGTACGAAAAGCTTTTATATCTGCAGCGGTATTTCCGCGCCTCAGCCTTAGATGCGAAGCACTTCTTGGGAATTGAATGGGGAAAGCTTTTGAGCCGTGCTCTCTGCGGAAGTGGCTTTGAAGATGCCACAGACGATACATCTAGGTGGCTTTTTGTCGATGGATCGGCGGTGATTTTTAATCAGACGAAGTTTGTGACAAAACCTTTTTCCGTCACGATTATAAGTCGCGATGCGTTGGCGCAGCGTGCTGGCGAAAAGCGAGATCGAAGAGAAAATATAACGCTTTTGCTGAAGGCTTTGACTCGAATGCGCTTTGATGACAAGAAGCGTTTTGTGAAGAAGTGTAAGACATGAACATCGAAGAGCAGATGTCGCAAGAACAATTGGTGGACTACGCGGACGAGACGAAGCGAACCAATGCTACCGATGATGACGGCGCGATTACTGGTGATGGATGACAAGGATTGACGATGTTTCGTGAATCTCGAACGAAGACGCTGCGTCCGCCACTAACGGTAAGCGCCACGAGACTAAGTCGGCTGAAACTACTAAACGAGCCGGAAGGCGAACGCACCAAGAGGCTAAGATCGCACCATTAGTCGACCCTGGTGGACGCGGTGGAATGCGACTGAGCGGAGCTTCGCATTTGCGTAGCTTTTACCGAGACTTTTCGATTTGTGCGGAAACGTTTGTTTCGGATCATCTGAGACTTTGACAAGCGCGGAGTGAAATGAAGTTTCACGAGGAATTGCTTTGATTGACTAAATTTTTACCAGAATTTTAATAGCAGAATAAGGAGTCAGAAACGGTAGGGATTTCGAGAAAAGTTGGTGGGCGATTTTCGGCCTAGTTTTCGCGGTGGACGGCCAGCTTTCTTTACGGTATTAAATCGAGAAAAGTCTGAAACAAAAGTATTCAGTAGTGTCGACCAGTTTTCCGGGCTATGATTTTGCCAGAGCAGGACGAAAAATACGAATATCAAAAGGTACAAAGATGTTGGTGAAGCTTGTGCGGAAAACCCATACCGAGGAACCAACGCCACAGGATATCACTGATATTAAAGAAATGCGGATATGTTTGTCTATGTGATGATCGGATGACGGCAAAAGAAGGCTTTTGAAAGATGTGGAATAACGAAAAAGACCCCACGCAGTGAAGATTCGGTGGATCTGGCGTCGACGGTGGAACGAGGAAATCGCGGAAGGAAATGGGCAGAGGAGTTGGAGTACGTCACGCCTTATGTCGACGCGACGGCCGTATCACGACCATAGACATCATCGCGATCACGACCACGATCACGACCACGATCACAACATGACGGTCACGACCATCACGGGTCGCGCGCATGGGCACGACCGCGACGAGGAAGAGGAAGGTCCAGAAATTGATGAGCATGTTTCGGGACGAGTCCGAAAAAGGACGATGGAAATCGTGAAAGAAAATCGGCAGAAGTGTCACGAATTGATGCTGCGGGAGACCATAAGATTGACGATAATGCAGAAAATATGTGGCGGAAATTGCGCAGGTAGATAAGGATTTACATCAAAGCGATTGACGGTAAAAATCTCAGAAATCGTGGTGTGCGATCGCCTTTCCGTCCTGTTAGCCTTTTGCAGATGAACTTTGCGTGCGAGTGCATGCGGCGGCTGTTTCTGGCTGCTCGAACAAACTGAGGCTAGTGCCGGTACGATCAGCTGATTAACTACAACGTGAAGCGATAGAGTAGAAGATTTACAAAGATCGAACTGTCGAATGCAAGATTGCAGAGAGACCGTGAGTAAAGATACGGGCAGAAGTTTTGAGCCACATTCGGCACAGCACGTGATCGGCAGAAGATGTCGAAGGGTGCGACTCACGTAGATTTGATGAAAGCGTAATCTCATCGGCTCTGGCAGTACATGGATTTTATGGAAAACAGCCAATCATTGCGGTAAAAACTTAGCGTAGAATATCACGCGAAAACGCCGGTGTTTCGGAAGATTAATTTTGTACTGGCGAGTTGTCTGCTTCTGGTTGGCCGTAATGGGGCCGGGAAACCACTCTACTGCTATACTGGATTACGATCCGAGCCAAGTGCTGGTGTGAGTTTCGGATGAGTCGAGGGAGATCGTTATATCGCCAGGAGACGGTGATACGTCGTGAACTTTCCGGCTACTGTGGAAGAAATTGTATTAAGTTGGCGGGCTGTTGAAACCAGAAGCGATTTTTACACGAAGAGTGACAGGAAAAATGTGAGGCAGGCTCGCGAAATTTGGCAGTATGAAAACGTTGACAGCAAAACACTTGGTGGAGCTTCGTGCACGAGCGCAGAAAAGTTTGGCGCGCGCGAGCGGCAGTAGCGACGAAGAAACATGTGATTTGGATGAGCCAGGAACAATTTGGATTCGAAATCGAAGAAGGAATTATACGCAGCGCTTTTGAAACTGGAAATGCGCAGGGAATCACGACGTGCGATGATGACGCACCCATCTCGACCATCAGAATTTGGTGGGGAATAAAATTTTGGCGCCAGGACGGATGAGCTATTTGACGCAGAGGTTGACAAGATTACGTAAAAAGAATTCATCGCGCGACCATGGCGAAGGTGCGGGAAATAGGGAGGTGGCGATGAACGGAATTTGAAAAGTTTCTGGAAAATGTGGCAGTACCACTATGGTGCAGGCTCTGCGGTGGTGGTGCTAGCAGCGACCCGGCAGGACTGACGTGTGTGTCCTTGGTTTTGGAGGCGAAAAGGCGATGATTGGTGACGGACCTGTCACATGTGGTTTTGGCGCCTTTGCGATTGCGACGGTGATTGGCGTGCCGCTGGCGCGTAGCCTGCCTTTGCCGACAAGTGATTGGCGGCGATTTTGATTTTGGCAAGCGTGCAACCAGAAAATGCGTGACGCGGATGCTTTGATTGCGATGCTTTCGGGCGCGCGCTGGCGGTGGGACCCTGGTGATCTCTGGTCGTGAAGGGTGGTGAATACGGATATCAATAATTATTTATCCGGCAGCATCCCGGCGCCAGATGATTCTCTGATGGTAGCGGGAGCGATTTTTCGTTGGTGGTGACTTTATCTTTATCGTGAAATACCACGAGATTTTCGCGATGACGTTTGATGAGAATTGGCCAACCGATTGGGCTGAAAACCGCGAGCGTTAAACTACAATTTTGCGATTTTATGTGCGCGTGGTGCAGCCGGTAGATGCGACTAGTGAAGTGCTTCGATTTGCGAGCTTTAGCCATTTTCGACGGCGACGGCGATGCAGGTGGTGGCAAAAGTTTCAAGCGCGGTGTTTTTAGCTCAGTGATCGTTTCCTGGCATTTCTGTATGGCACGGAATTATCTGTATTTCGTCACGCCGACCGGCGCGACGATCGTACTTTAATGTGGATGTGCGTTTTGGTGGCGTAAGGTGGTGAGTGCTTTTTGAATATGATATCGCGAATTTGGTGATGTACTTCACATATATTATTGATACTATCGGCGGCGTAATCCGTGGAATTATCGGCAGGCCCGTATGTTATCCGAGTAACATATCATGTGATTTTACCAACACTTGACGGCCATCGCGAGAAGAACACCAAAAGTTAGTATATTTCAACTGAAAACTCCGCAACATCAAATTATGGACCATACAGCAAACAATTGCGATGGAAAACACGTCTTTGGGAGGTGTTTTTGGGAGGTCAAACTGTTATTGAGTTATCATCACAAATAAAGCGACATAGCCTGCAGAAAGCAAATAATAGATGGGTAGTATTTAGTACTTCTCAAACCCAGGCTGGCATAAAAGGGTTAGCATCGATTATTGTAAAATTATTTGACTTATGTTTAGCAAATACGCACATGTAAAAATCCATAGTTGAGTTTAATGAAAAATGTTTCAACATGGCTTATCCGAAAGAAACAGAAGACCATTATATGGAGGATAGTCAAGGACGCTGGTATTAAAACATTGGTGACGATATATCAAACATATGGAGAATATAGGCTTAAAACATTCTATTGCAGAAAGCAAGGGCGCAGGTTCGCTATTTATGGTGAAAAGAAACGCTGCGTTAAGGAATCGGCTGGGCTATTTCAAAAATGCATCCCAATTGTACCGTGTATGAAGCGAAAGGATACAATCATGGTTATTCATCTGTTTATTTGCCTTTGGAGTGGATGGATTTAGTTAATCCATGACGACGTCTCACCATAATAACTAAACTATGAAGTTATGTATAACACTCTAGGTTATTTTACTCAAAAAGTCTTAGAAGTTAATCTCTCAGTTTTATCAAAATGGTCGTGGAATCGAATATGGTATAATTTAGGTACGCCTGAGTAGCTCAATGGATAGAGCGGCCCGTCCTCAGGGAGAAGTGCTGCGAGTTCGACTCTGCCCGGGTCACCAAATACGTATGAGACAGATGATGGTCAGAGAGAGAGGGGCGAAGAGGTGCAGTTTGTGTTCCGACGCTGACGCCCATGGCAAGTCCGGTGTGTGATATTTTAATTTTGCCGATATGCATCGCGGATTGACTCACTTTGGCACAGTAATCTGCTGATGGAGACTGATACCGCACCGATTGGTAGTTTTAGGTTTTCTATTCTTACATGTCTGGTATCGATTTACATCGTGACCAATCATGCGTATTCGCCAGATTTCACAACGAGGTCTGCTTTAAGAAATCTGCGGTAGACTTTGGTACGACAAGATTCCAAAAGCATTTTCTATGGTGTATGGCATTCGGGCAAGGATTACGGGGTATGGCACGGATCAGTAATTCAAACGGCGGTGATCGGTGATTTCGCATGGTGATTCAGAAAATCTATAACGATTTGCCAAAATCTAATTAATGAGAAATAGGAAAATGAGCAAAGGAAATTAGAAAACGAAGTGGACAAGACTAAGGACAAAACGAAACCGATGACGCTGTAAAAGAGAAGAGACTTTCAATCGGCGAAATGAAATGCCGCGAGCGAATGAAGAAGATTGAAGAATTTCAAGTAAACTAAAGACGAGCTAGAGGAAGGTCGGAAGGACGTCGTCGAAGAGAGGTATCGACCGTGGCGCGTAAAGTTCACATATCCAATGCACTATGCGAAACATCGCGCGGTGACGGTGACGATTATTTTGTCGGTGATGGCGGCGGTTTTGCTCGGGCGGGTTATTTTACGCTCTATAGGTGGCAGAAGTACGAACTGGACTCTTTACTCGTTTGACCCAACTTTGCCAGTATCGGTGGCGAATGTAAACTGGCAGATGTGGTGTTATTCGGATTATCTCTTTGATTTATCATCGCACGATTACGCCGACTGAAAACAACAGGGCAAATTAGATAATGCAAATAGATAATGATTTTATGCGGAGCAGCATTATAGCGCCAGCGCTGACGAGGCGGAGAATTACTGGCGTCGGCCCGAAACATGGCAGAGAAATGACTTTGACGGTAGACGACAAGGAGGCGGATGAAACGATTTTGGAGCAATCGAAAAACTGGTGGGTGGAACGCAGTGAAGAAGGTTTTACAGTAAATTTTGGAAGATAATTTTGGTTTGACGATAGAGAAGGAATATCGTTTGATGATTTATCTGTCATCAGTGGCAGAGCAGTGCCCGCAGGCACTGATGACGAACGCCGTGCAATCTCATGGCAGCAGGTGTGGAATTCCTTGATTAAATCCGGAAAAGATTTGAAGGCGATTTTCTTCGGAAGAGCTGGGTGATAAGGTGGCTTTACGAGGAAACTGGTGGCTAGTCGTAGGATGAACGTGGATGGCGGCAGATCACTAAAAGGCGACGAGTCTCAATGTGGAAATTTTGGATAACTCTAGGACTCAAGTTCAGGAGATGGTTATTACTAGAACATTGGTGGCGAAAACCGATTCGACAGTGAATTACACTGATGACAAATTTCATTTACAGAATCGACAAGCAAACTGAGGAAATTCGAGATTCCTGGGAAGGTGAAAGAGTTGGATCACTGACGACAAGAATCTTTAAAAGTGAGCTGTAATGTCCACTCGAGCAAAATCGTCTGTACATAGCTCAATTGGAAACAGGGGTGGACTTTAGTAGCAATTTGACTATACTAACTATAAGCGTAGTCTAAGATTGGCGAGTAGCTTTAAGACTTTAGAAAATTCTGAAGGAGGGGATATGGAACCAAAATTTTTGGGCAGAGGTACTGGCGTTTAACGTGAAAAGAGACAAATATCAGCAGCGTATTTCGTCGATGACGACTCAGTTATTCTTGATTGACCGCGTGAGAGTGATGTGTTCGCGAAGCGCAAAAGAGCTTTGCTGGCAGAGGAGGGCAGTGAATCTGGATGACTACCCACACGCACTCGGATCATATCGGCAGCCTGGAAGTCTCGGTGACTTATTTGTATCTTTTGTATTAGACATCGACCGCGAAAATTATTTTGCCGGATAACGATGAATACGTCAAAAACGATTGAGCAGATTTTGCAGGGTTTTGCTGTGCAGAAGAGATGCACGAGGACGGTGCAAGATACGCAGTATGACGAGAAAAGTTAAGAGTCTCGAGTACGTTATGAAAACTTGGCACTGTGCGGAGCTGAGGAGCTTTCGGTCCGATTTTCACCACAAAGGAGTGTCTGGTATATTATTCAAGGATACGATGAAACAAGAATTGCATTATTTTCTAGTAGTGGGGTCAAATTGCGAAGGCTTATGTTGATGCATCTTCGGTGCGAAAATCAAATAACACATTTGTTTGTGGGAAATCGGCGATGGCGGTGCCGGAGATTTGAGAAAGGATTTATTGTATGCACTTCAATGATGAAAGCTGTATCCAGAGGTGGCGCGATTACATTTTCTGTAGTGAATGTAGCAAGTGGAAGGAGCTGGAGGCCCTTTTTTTGCGCGAGCTCGAAGAAAATCTTCTCGCTCGCTAGTTAGGAGACGGAAGCGCCTTAGTGGTATAAAAATTGGGGAGTAAGATTACTGTAATTTTTTCTATTGGTGATTTAAAGAAAAATATTTATATCTTTCTTAACTGGTGCGAGTAATTTTATAACAATTCTCGTACAGGTAATTTAAAATAAAGAATCAAACGTTCTTATTTTTTATTGCGAGTGAGGAGTCGGACTACGTCTCTTCCTTGGGAAGGAAATATAATAGCCGTTACATGACACTGCGTACTCATATCATAATTTAGAGCTGATTTTCGGGAATAATTTGAGGGAGATTTCGGACACTTTCACAATGGTGTACAATTAAAATTTAAACAGTCATGGAGGAGAAAATGATTAAAAATGCGGTAGTCTCATGTCTCGAAACGCACGCGCACGGCGCTGGATATTTTTGATTTGAACTTTAATCCCGGCGGCGATTTATGCCGTTTTCGGACAACGAAACTAGCGAGAAATGACGAGCTGCAGATAAATAGCGCGAACTAGATTTCGTGAAAAATTGTGATCATTAAAACCTGAGACTTTTAACGCGGAAAGTTTTTGATTTGGTCGATAGGAGACTTTGGGAGTGCGGAGAAGATTTATCAATCATGAAGGTGGCTGAACTAAAAACGGCGAGGTGGTGGCAGGCGGGTGAGCAAATGGTGATGCAGAGAAGATTTGACCGGGCTACCTAGGAAACGCGGTTACAAGCTTCAGGCTATAAGCATGTGGAAAGAGCCGTTATTTCGCAGTGAAGACACGTAAAGATGAGGGAAGGAAAAATATTGCGTTACGAAGCTGGAAAGGTTTTAGTGCATGAAGTCACTGGCGAAGAAGAACCAGTGGAAGGTCGGCGACAGGGTGAGTCTAAAAAGTTTTAGGGGGAAGAGGCTGTTGCATTAGAGCTTTTCATTCTGGCTGACCCTTTACCGAGCAAGAAAATATACCGGCGCGCTTCGGATTTTAGTGAGAACATGATGTTTACGCGGACTATGCGCGACGATAGCAAATTTTGGCAAGAAAAACTACGGTGACGAGTCTACATTGGTATCTGATTCGAGTTGGCGGCGTTAAAGGCGGAAACTGAATAAAAAGTGTTCAGCCGGATGACTTGATATTAGTGAAGAGGAAAACTCAATTTTCGGAGTCGCGAGTCTCTAGACATGGTGGAGGCAGACGATTTTTACGATGATTATATGGTGATCGGGGCGAATAATTGTATTGTCCTGGTGCTAATTCTTGCGCGGGAAAGGATGTGCGAAATTGGATATTGCTTTCAGATTGAGTGAGTAAAATGAAAATTATGGGGCAATTTATCTTTGAGTTGATATAGATTTGCTGCCGGCAATGATTTTAGGGCGATACTGAAGAATTGTAGGATGGATTCGGTGCGGTTTTACAAAAAGAGGGCTTAGATAATTTAGATTTAAGTAGCTTTTACGACTGAGTGGGGGGATTAGATATTTATGATGAGCCACGGACTTTTGATTTTAATTATCATTCTAGCAGTGATAGCGGCGTCGTGATGATTTAGTGAAAACCGAAAAGAAATTTCTTACGGAAAATAAGTTAGAGAAAATGAGGCACTAAAATTAAAAATGTTTCATATGCTTACGAGGAAAGTCGGGAAAATATTTTAGAAGGAGTGGATCAGAAATTTGAGCGAGGGAAAATTGAGTGCGATTATCGGGAAAATCGGGGTGAAAAATTACATTGCTTTTCACTGTCTGCGGATTAGATGAACCGAAGAGCGGCGAAATCTGTTTGAGGACGAAAAGATTGGTATACGGTTACAGTTATCATCGCAAAACCATATCGCCTGGTCTCAGAACTATAATTTGATTGATTATTTAACGCTGCTAGAAAATATTAGATTGGTGAACCAAGAGGCGACGGATAGACTTTTGTGAAGTTGGGATTAGATAAAAGATCAAACAAATCGAAACGTGATGAAGCTGGTGGACAGCAACAACGCGCGGCGATGCGCGGGCGTTAGTTCGGAGGCGCTGATTATTTTGGCGGATGAAACCGACGGGAAATTTGGATGAAAACATCGGCGGAAGAAATTATTGAAGTTTTGAGTTGGCAAAAGGAACGCATAAACATGTGATTGTGGTGACACATAGTAAGAACGTGGCGGATTCGGCAGACGTGGTTTCGAATCAAAGGGAAGGAAATTGAGATAATGCTAGAAAATGCATTTTATATGTGACGCGCAAAAGTTAAAAGTTTGGTGATCTGTGGTGCTAATAATGGCGGCACTAGGGATGATCAGTCTGGCGATTCAGGATGCGACAAGCAAGGCGGCGAGCTGAGGCTTTTTCGGGAGTAACTAGTAGTCAATGGAATTAATCGCCAGTCAAATCAAGGTACGCCGCGGGTGGTGGTAATGTGAAGGGAGCGGAGATTATTTCGAGTCGCCGGAGATTGAACATACGATAGAATTAGCCAGTGTGGCGGATCTGGTAGTAAAGGACATTATCGAGACGCCAGAAACGTTAGCGCGCAGGTCGGCGGAACGTGAGCGAAAATTTTTGCCGCGCACGGTGATGCCCGACCGGCGTGAATGATTCAATGCTAGGGAGACCAAATTTGTTTCTGCTATATAAAGCTGGTGTCGTGAGAACATCTAAAAATGACGATACTGGAAATTTTGATGCATCGAAGATTTGGCGAAGAAAATAATTTGAAAGTGATAAAATTAAAATTAAATCAAATTTATTTGACGCGGATAACGAAAAGGCGGCAAACGAAACCGTAGGAGGTGGTGATCAAGGGCTTCGTTTGCAGTGAAAATACGTGTGACAGCGGCACAGGAGCTTTATGAAACATTCTTTAGTGACGGACGTTTTGATCGGCGGCGAAAGTTTATGCACTGATGACATTGACACCGGTTTACCAAGATGCAAACATGTGAAGGGCGAGAAGAATCTCGATCAAGTGATGGCTGCGGTGAAGAAATTGATGTGACTGGCGCGAGTATAATTTGATAAACAAAAGTGCTCTCAAACTATCCAGCTTTGGAAACTAATCAATCTCGGGAATGTATGGAGTGATCAACCAAATGTTTTCGGTTCACCATTTTGCCGGAATAGTAGCGCTCTAGTTTTACTACTTTGGATGAACGTACGAGAAAAGGAAATTGCACTTTACTGGCGTTAGGTTTGGTGTGACAGCATCGGACAGTTCGTGATAGAACTTTTTGATGGTAAGCCTACCGGCAGTTCGTGGGGCTTATGTCTTGCAGGGAAAAATTTATGAAAAATACATGGGGAAATGATATTTTACATGTAACAACTGGGTGACGAACAAATGGCGAAACAGGCTGAGTGACGCAGCTGGTGAGGCGCAGAAATGGAAGGTTTTACTAAACCTTTTCGGCAATTGATGTGCAGATGACGACTAATGCAGTGGTGATAACAGTGGTTTTCTATGGTCATTACTACTGGTTTCACTTGTAGATAATAAGTTATCGAAATTTAAAAGAATCCAAAGGAACTTTTTGACAGAGCTAAATTTGGTATATTTAGATTAATGAAAATATTGATCGTAGAGGATGACCGAATGATTCGGGAAGGGGTGGTAGAATTTTTGCGAATTTAAATACGAGATGGTCGAGGCGGGGGATGGACTAGAGGCGCTGAAGAAAGTTTAATCATGAAATTAATTTGTGATTTTAGATATCAAATTGCCGTCGATGAGTGGATTAGAAGTTTTAAGAAAATTCGTGAAAAGTCGAGTACCGGTTTTGATGATGACGGCATTTTCGGACGAAGAACGCAGATCATGGCCTTTTTCAAATTTGGCGGATGGGTTTTATGGAAAACCGTTTTCGTTACCGGTCTTTAAAAGCGAGTGGAAGCATGTATTGAAGAAGACTTTAGGTGAGGATTTAAGAGAGTCGAGTTATCAAGAAACAAAATCGATTTTGTGAGTTTTCGAGCTGAGATAGCAGGGCAAAGCAGTAGAAGTAAAACCGAAGGAGCTGGAGATTTTAAAATATTTGTTTTTGAATGAGGGGCGAGTTCTCAAGAGGAGCAAATTATCGAAAATGTCTTGAAGGAAAGTGAAGAAATTCTGTTTCGATCGAGTGATCGATGTTTATTAAAGAGCTAAGAAAAATTAAAACTGATTGTATTTATACGGTATGTGGGTGGGGTATAAATTGGAGCGAGAATGAGAAGAATTTTCTGGAAGGGATTTTTCAGGTCTTGATACTGCTGCTTGGGGTAGTGATGATTATTCATGGTGGATATTTTTGCGCTGCCGAAATCTTATTTCGAGGAAAACAGGAAATTAGGCAGACGGCTGCGGATGTAACGAAAATTTAGCCGGTAAAAATCGTAGTACGTGAGCAGGCTTTGGATTTTTATTCATGAGTGGTGAGATTAAAGCTTATCTGAAATCGCAAAATGCAGAGAATGAGATGAAAGCTCGAGCTACTATACCGTGGATCGGACGAGTGAAAATACACCTGCGTGATTATTGAAGAAAAAGGTGAAGTCTTACGAAGAAGAGGCTTTTGGTGCAGTTTGTTTGACGGCAAATTTAGAAAAGGATGCGACTGATTTGAGCTGAAAGTGTTTTGCCGTGACACTACTGGGATCGGTGGTGCATGGTCTGGTGGCGGCGGGGTTTTATGCAGAGGCAGGAAACCTGAGAATCGAAGCAGGTGAATTTTGAATTTTTGCGGGGCTTCGCATGAATTGAAAACGCCACTCGACCAGCTCTGAAAGATTGTTTTAGAAAACATGCAATTTCAAAGTAGGAAATATAAGGACCGGGATTTTTATTTGGAAAAATGGGGAATGGTGATGAACTGACGCGGGAATTCGAGAGTGCTCTGTGATGTCGAAAAATGGATAGGTTTTCGAAAATCTGAATGGATAAAAATCTCAGAAGATAGTCGAGGAGTCCTTGAGGCGAAATCAGATTATGATTGCGGAGAAAAATCTGCAATGCGAATTGAGGTGGGTGGGAGCATTGGTTGAATCGGACGGCTTTATTGATGGTGTTAGCGAATTTAATCGGCAAATGCAGTGAAGTATGCGGAGGAGGTGGTAGGATTTCGCAGATGAGGGGATGAAGCACTAGAGATTAAAAATTTTATCAGAGCGGGCGCTAACAGCAGAGCGGAAGTGGTTTTGCTTTACATTGTAAAAATTTATTGAAACGATATGGTTTGAAATATGAAATCGTAACCAAAAAGAGCTAGTTTTAGAATCTGATTTTGGAACGGTAGAAAAACTCTGGCACAAACAGGGAATCCGTTATAATATGAGGTAGTGATCTGTAGCTCAGTTGGTTAGAGCGTCTCTGTCACGGCAGAAAGATCGCGAGTTCGAGTCCTCGTCGGATCCGCCAGAATAAAGCCCTTCGCTATGTGGTTTGAAAATAGCTAGTGGATTTGAGTGCGGTGAGTTTTTAGTGATAAGTGTATGTTTTTTGAAAATGATTTAGACTTAGAGGATCGACAATAAATTGAGTGGCGAGAGGTTTTAATTCCCTGAGGGTTTTTCGCTCATCGATGGTGGCAGAAAACTGGCGCCGGTTTTGAAATTTTTGGATGGCAGGGCGGGAAAGCATGATTTCGTTGACGCTGAGAAAATCTGTTTGACGAGGCGCCAAATTAGAGGGATTATTAACGAAAGAAATCATATAGCTAAGGTCAGAATCGTCTAGAGAGGAGAAGGCTGTTGACGGGAATTTTTAGGATGATGCGTTTAATCCAGTAGACGATGCGGACGAAAACCTGGAGATAAATGGGTCACGATAACTTTGAGGTATTTTTCGAGTGCGTGAGACGGTTTGCCAAGAGGGAAATGTCAGAATGTCGGTGGTTTTTAGCTCGATTAAGAGTAGAACTTTGGCGTAATTAAATCTAGACTCGGAAAGTTCAGATAGTTTGATTAGTGGAAAACACCATCGAATTAATCAGTGAGTTTTTAAGAATAGACAAAGACCGGTATTCAAGATTGTACAGATTTTTAGTCGGGCGCAGAGTGTCGTGTCACGAAAACCGCGAGCTGATGGTCTTTGGGTGAGATGGATATCCAGCTCGATGGCATATCTGCGAGCAGGGCGCGCTTAATGCGGAAAAGAGAATTTTCGGAAAATTCTGGCGCCTTGATAAGTCCCACGCATGCCGCGATGAGCGATGAGTCCGAGATGAGGCTCTTTCGGCGCCTCATTACAGTCAGAAAATAATGGTACGTCTCTATGCCATTGTAGCTCAGTTGGTAGAGCAAGCCTATCGGTAACGAGCAGGTCACAGGTTCGATCCCTGCCAATGGCTCCATAATCTGGTGAGCCAGTTTTTATTGATATTTGAAGTGCGACCGTCGAATTAATAAATGAGATGGCGCTGATTTTAGTTAAAACTGCGAAAAGAAATTAATCAGAATTGGCGGCAATGGCGCTGTCGGAAGAGGTGGTGACGAGTTACGGAAATTTTTGAACGACAGTCGCCGGCGGCGAAGAGGCTCAGCGAGATTAGTGGAGCACTGTCGGTAATGATGAAAACCAGACTTTGATCGAAGAGAGGAGGCTAGAGATTGCTATGTTTCGAAACATTTGCGGGAAGAGAGAGGCGACCAATTTCAACGAAGAGGCGGAAAACGGGAAGGACTGTTGATAAGGATGAGAATACGTTGCAGTGACTCGTTGGCAGTGGCAGGCGAGAACTTTGATTATAGAGAATTTCGGTATTATTGACTGTGATAACCAGCCTTTTTCGGCGGTGAAATGATTGGCGATGAATGAGAAAAACTTTTGAGCAATATGAGAGATAAGAAGCGGCGAGGAGGGCGGAATTGCCACCACCGACGACGGCGACGGTTTGATTCTGATAAAAGCGCCATCGCAAGTGGCACAATAGGAAACGCCAGTGGCTGATGAGCCCGGATTCATTGATGAGATTGAGGCGACGTGGGTGGTGCCGTGGCGAGAATCACGGATTTGGCGGCAAGTTCGATCGCCAGTCAAAGTGAAGTGAGTAGGTGGTTTTTCGAGATGGGCTAATTTTGTCGTAGGTGAGGGCACCGAGACTTTTTAATTGTTGATAAAATCTGTTCGAAAGTTGCCACTGACTTTGGGCAAAACCGATAATTTTTCGACGACGCTTCGTAGAAATTTGGCCACCGTAGCCATGCTGCATTTTCGAGTCAAAAGGACTTTGATGGTTGCGCAAAGTCAAAGGGCGGCAGTCGCCAGCGATACCAGCGCCACTGACAGCGACGTCACAGTGTGAGTTTTGTTCATAAACATATTATAAACGCAAGCAGGAAAGAATGTCGGCTGGAAAGGAATGTCGCATACCTTTATCGGACTGCTCAAGGGGAAGAAGAACGCCGCATACCTTGTTCCGAGACGTTTCAGAATGAGAACGCCGCATACCTGTTCCGGAGACGCCGAGCCGCTCTCGGCTAAGCTTATGCTCCACTGTAGGTAAGTGGATTTTAAATAACATCCAAAATAAAAGGCAAGACGACATTCTTTATACCAATGGAACACAATAGCACACTTTTAAAAATCCAAAACTATGTGACACTTTTTAACTAAAGTATAAAAACCATAATGTTTATGTTAAATAAATGTAGCTAAAATCGCATTTTCCAAATTATTTTGTTGAAAACATTTTCGTTGTGGGTGCGGTTTTTAATTTTTCTTGTTTAAATTTTACGACCAGCCAGTTTACCTGACACTTTCAGCCGCAGATCAACCGCAGCCAAGCAATGGCACCATGAAATAGTACAAATAAAACCACGGAAATTCCTTTAAATCTTATCGTAAACACAACACAAAACTGGTTATACGGTAACTCTAAATTCAGAAACCGATGAAACGGCGCTAGTGAATACTGATCACGACTAATGCGAAAATTAATCTGATTTCGTTCGTTGGTTTACTAGGAGATTTTTCATTGTTTCACAGGTTTGGGGCATCTTCGTTGAGGCACCTGATCCCAGCACTTACCTTAAAGCAAATTTTGCAGACTACTGAAAGACTAACGGCAATGACACGAATAAAATTGGTATGAAACTAAGTGGCAACTGAAAGTGGCAGATATACAAATAATAATATTTTCAATTTGTTCAATAATTATAATCGTATTATCATGACCGAAGGTCTGATTTAATGTAAACCAAAAGCCTGAGATCATGATGAATAAAATCGAGCATTTTAAGAAGAGTGTTACGCCAGCTGTTTAAGTGAATGCTGTGGATATTGAAGATGAGGAATCTGAATGTGAAATTGCTTTGGTTAGACCCGACTGACAAGAGGCTTATTATTATACCGAACCAGAAAAGTCTATTTAAATACGGATAGCCATAAGATGTTCTATCGAGGAATATAGCAATGTGCAAATCGAAAACATCTTAGAGATAAAATCTTCCAATTTCGATACCGAAGGTGGCAAATATGCAAGATATGTTTTATGACACGTTCAACATCACCACGCTTAATCTCTCCAGCTTTGATACCTCGAAGGCAAATGACGGTGGGTAGGCATGTTTCTATGACATGTCTAATCATCACCTCGCTTAATCTCTCTCCAGCTTTCAATACTTCACGGAGGTGACGAATATGGGCTTTATGTTTGTATGGTATGCTCAGACCCTACTCACTCGATCTCTCCAGCTTCGATACCTCTAAGACAACGTGACGAGTGAGTTTCATGTTTTATGGCATGCAACCTCACTGCTCTTAATCTGTCTGCTCAATGCTTCACAGGTGACGGAGAGGAGTGGTGGCTGTCTGACATGCCTAGTCTCACCTCCCTAATCTCTCATTGCTCCTCGAAAGGTGACAGATATGCACTTTTATGTTCGTGACACGTCTAGTCTCGCCTCCCTTGATCTCTCCAGTGATACCAAAGGTGACGAGAGAACCAGTGTTTCAATACGTCTAGTCCTACTTCTAATTAGTCTCTAACTTCGATACCTCTCAGGTGACAGATATGTAGTTGGTGTTTTCTGACATGTCTGGTCTCACTACTCACTTGACCTCTCCAACTCTCTTTTCGTACCCTCCCAGGCAACGAATATGGAGACGGCGTTTTAGCCTTCGATGATGAGGATATGTCTAAGGATAAGCTAGAAACACTCTATGTAAATAATGATTTTCGACACTGCACAAACGTTATACTTCAAGCAATGTTTGCAAACCGCAAGAAAGCCCGTGCGAAATTGGATCGTATCTAAGCGACCCAGGTGCACTGCTGGATTTAAACGCCCAGAGTGAGATCGTCCTGAGTGCAAGGGTTACTTTACGCGTAAGCCGTAGTGGTGGGCAGCGCTCTTCTGCATACATGCGCAGGAGGCTACGCTGCAAAATCATAGAGGTGTGAGTCTATTCCGTCCTCACCTGTGATAAGATAAAAGTAATGGTGCAATTAGTGTGTAAAACATATACAAGGTCGATTTTTGAATTTTTCTTTGCGAAAAGTCAGCAACAGAAGTAGACAGGAATGCATGGAGAATCGGCTGATGGCGCGATATGGCGTTGAGAAATATAACCTGAAAGCGGTGCTGAGACTGAGTTTGATGAGTGGAAGACATTTCGACGACGGAATGGAAGCGCCCGGCCAGAAACGGCGGAACGTCCAGGTGAGCGAGGAGGCGGAGCGTAGCTCGTTGAGCACTCAGTTGGTGGTGGGGTATCATATCGATGAGGACACCAAGCACGCGGGAATTATGATGCGAATGAGGAGCTCGCGACGCTCGCACGGTGACGGAAGCGACTGATACGAATCTTCTAGTGGGATTTAGTTTCCGGAGATTCAGTGCCGGTGCCGATGAAAAGGTGGATGCGGATTTGACGCGATTTGGTAAGTGTTTCTGTGTTTTATCCGAAAGATTTTGCGAAGAAGAAATACCGCAGATTTATCGAGCGTCGAGATTTAAGTGATCAGACAGAGAAATGGTATGAGCGGATTTTTGATGGACTTTCGGCGAAACATCGCACTGACTTTTTATGCGTGCCGAGCGAAAGTTTGGACTTTGACGGATGTGGAGGAAATCTGGTGCGATTCTATATGAGTCAGGCGAAATGCGAGAGCGATTGTAGAATTTTTAATAACTGGGAGCAAAATGAGCGTGAAAAATGAGGTGAAAATTTTAGCAGGTGGGGATGAGCGGATCGGTAAACCTGGTGGTGATTTTTGACCAAAAAGGCGTGCCAAAAAGTTTACTTCTGAATGATTTATAAGGAAATGGAGCGCCGGAATTCAAACGCACGGCGGACGGGGTCGAGTGGAACGACAATTCCGAGAGATGATTCGTGAAACTGAGGGGAAAGATTGGGTGGTGCGTCAGGTGATGGGGAGATTGATAATTTGATTGCTTCGGGGACAGAAGCGAATTGTGCTGGACGGGCTTTGGTCTTTCTGGACGGAACATAAGGAACTCTAAAGAGTAAAGTATCCGGGACTTTTGACCGTGGTATGATTGATGGTGCCGAGAAGCCCTGAGACATTTTCCCTGAGTAGGGAAGCGTGAGGAGCGACCGTTTCACTTTGAAAGAAATCCAGGAAACGAGATTATACAGAGGTGAAAATATCGAAAAAGGGTGGGCCGATCTGCATGGCGGATTATTATCTTTGAATGACGGCAGGTGGCGGAAATGAACGAGAAAATGGCAGAAATTTTAACGAGGATGAATTTAATGAAAAATTGAATCATTGATGGGAAAAGTGCTTTTTATCGTGGTTACTACGCGATGGGAAATTTGGCGACTCGAAGGGAGCTGACTTCGAGTGTATGGGCTTTTGCGGTGATTGCGTGATGGAAATTAGCGCAATATCCAGCCGGACCAGGTGGTGGTGGCGTGATAAGGCACGCACTGACGGCGAAAAGATCTCGCGATTTTTATAGGATTATAAGGCGGGGCGAGTGAGGCCATGCCAGAGGATTTTTATGCACAGATTCCGTTGCTTCGGGAATTAATTGCAATGCTCTCATGGGGGCTTTAGCGAAGTGGATGAATACGAGGCGGATGATATTATCGGTACCTTGGCGCGTCAGGGCGGATGAGGCGGGGATTATAGGACCTATATCGTGTCCTCGGATCTTGATATGCTGCAAATCGTGGATGAAAAATACCAAGATGTATCGAATTTTGCGGGTTTTTCGGACCTGGAGGAGATGGATATTCCAGCGGTGGAAGAAAAATACGATCTGAAGTCGCAATCTTTTGATCTGAAGGCACTGAAGGGGACAATTTGGATAATATCCCAGGCGTACCAGGGATTGGCGAGAAAACCGCAGTAAACTCTTTGAACGAATATGGCAGCTTGAGGATTTAGTGCGCATACTGAGGAAATTTCGAAGCGACACAGAAGAAAACTGATTGCTGGTGGGACGGAATCTGCGGATGTCTCTTAAGCTCGCGAAAATTATGACTGATGTGCCGGTGAAGCTTTCGGATGTTCCGGCTTTGAAAGCAGATTTTTCCGAATTTCAGAGGTGTTGCCGTTTAGAATTTAATAATCTACTGAAGAAAACTTAAAATTGAGAAATGGTCTTTTCGGACATAGACGCTGAGGCGGGAAGTTAGAGAGTGCCCCTGAGTGGAAATTCCGGAGGAATGTTGTAGTCGCGAGTAACATTATAGACTTTGATGCATGAAAATGCAGAGTTTTCGTGAGCGGGGTTTTTCAGGCGAAGAGGCTTTGGGACTGGATCAGGCGGATTTTCTATAAATACCATTACGCCGTACGGGGTGGAGGGGTTGGTACGGTGGAAGAGAGGCGCTTGTCTGGTCGTATATACTGAAGCTACGCTGAACAAATTTAGTGAACAATATTTAGCGCTTAAAGATGAAAAATTGGTATCAATTTTTACAGATTTCGATATGCCGGTAGTGCCGATTCTCTACAAGATGGAGGCGGCGGGATTTTGTTAGGACCGAGAATATTTTCGAGGGTCTGAAGACGGAATTTGAGGGAAAGTATGAAATTGAACAAAAAATTTATGAGCTCGGGTGAACAATTTAATGCTAATTCGCCACTCAAATGTCACAAATTTTGTTCGAAAAACTGAGCTGTCAGAAAGGGTATTAAGAAAGACTTCGCGAGGGGTATTCGACAGGGCGAAAGAGCTTGGAAGAAGCAAAGATGAGCATCCGGTATCGCAGAAATTATTCTTTATCGGGAAACGATGAAGCGTTGTCGACCCATATCGCACCGCTGATTGAACAGGTGGCGGCAGATGGACGCATCTATCTCGACGTTTACGCAGAATGACGGCGACGGACGACGTCTTCAAGTTTGAACTGAATTTGCAGAAAGATTCCGACAGTAGTGAAGAGGAAGCGTATTCGCCGGGATCTGTGGCGTCTGAGGGAAGAGTTTTGGTTTCGGCAGATTACTCACAGTTTGAATTGAGGTCGCGGCGTGTTGCGGGGACGAAGCTTTGTGTCTCGGATTTAATCAAGATATTGATATTCATACGAAGACGGCGGCGGAAGTTTACTGCAGATCCATGAAAGAGGTGACGTAAACGTTACAACGTCGCGGCGGCAAGGTGATTAATTTTGGTATTATGTACGGCATGAGTCCGAAGGGGCGAGTGACGCGACGGAGATGAATTTTTCGAGGGCGAAGCGATTTATTGATGATATTTTAAGGTGCGCCAGAAGATTTATGTTATTTGAATCACACTCTGGAAGAGGCGAGAAAACGGGTGAAGTGAGGACTTTTTATGGCCGCAAACGCCTGGACACCAGATGTAAAATCTTCGAACTTTTATTATTCGTAACGGCAGAACGGGCGGCTAGACATGCTGATCCAGGAACTGAGGTGATTTGATGAAGCGAGCGATGATTGCGGTAGATAGGGAAGTTGCTCGAGGCGAGATTGGTGTTGCAGATCCATGATTCATTGGTGGTGGAATGACAAGAGTGATGAAGAGGCGGTCAAGAGCAGATTTTGCAAAAAGAGATGAAGGGTGGCGCCAGAATTCAAGATTAAGCTCAAGGTGGAAGTGACGGCGGGGCAGAAACCTCGAGAACTATGACGATGAAGCTGGAAATTTATCAGGGTGCAGAGGGAAGCTCGATGTGGATGAAATGAATCAGACAATTTGGCGGAACAGGGAAGATTAGGTGAGCTTTTGAAGTGGATCGCACGGTGATTTCTCAGACATTTACGTAATATTTTGCCGATGAGGAGCTGGAGGAGGAAATGTAAGCAGAAGTGAAGAGCGACCCTGAAGGGTGGTCGTCGGATTGCACGTAAGATTAAAGAAAGATAATCTGATGATTATTCCAGTGGTTATCGATGAATTCGAAAAAGCCACAAATTTCGTATCTGGGCCTCTCGATTATTGCCGTTATAAGGACGGAGGGGTGGCGGTTAATTATGATTTGGTGAAGAAGCGCCGGACGGCAGTGAAAAATTGCAGAATCTGGAGGAAACGTTGGGAATTGTGCGTAGAATGCCGACGGAAACCAGTTTGAGCGCAATGAGGCAAATGGCGTGCCTGAGGTAGTGACACAGTACGTGAGTAGTTTTGCGACGATTTCAGAGCATCTGAACAATAAAATTATCGGTAGACAAAGAGAAGAAGAGATCGAGCGAAGTGGAGATCGAAAATTATATTTCAGACCTACGTGAGATTGAATGAGAGCGAAAAATTTCGAGTACTAAGGAAAATAACGGAGGTGAAAACGCTGATTTCGGCCCGAATACAAAATTTGTTCGAACGAAGTGATTCGGTAGTGACGAGCGGCGAAATTGTTGTATTTTATCGTACATGAGAAGCCGTTTCTAGCAGGGAAATCAACAGATTGGCGCGCCACTTTTTGTGGTTTTATCTGTCGGCAATTTCTTTCAATTGAATGAACAGGAGACGAAGTCTCGGATCGAGCTTTGACGGCTTGGTGCTTTTGATCGCAGAAAAGTCAGCCGGAAGAGAAAGGAAATTGACGTTGAATTTGATTTGTAAACTGTCTTTGATAAACACGTAGCAACAAGCAGGTATCGAGTAGAATTAATCGCGACTCTAAAGCAGCTCATCGAAAAGGAACGTAGCCTCGCAGTCAGGTATGCTTTGTTTGATTTTGTCTCTGTCTGATCGGCATTTGAATTTGCAGCAAAATGCCTCAATTGTAAAAATTAGCTACGCTGTGGTCACGCGTTACTGGCAGGTGGTGAATGGTCGCCTGATGGCGAATTCTGTTAGCACGTGATGGATCTGGCAGGCAATGTCTGTATCCGGATCTTGGCTTTTAACTTTGGGGTACGGGCGGATAACCTGTTGGCACTGCGAATTTTTGATGATAGGGTATGCGGTGGCAAAAATGTTTTATTTGCATCACTCGGTGTTTTAGTGCGTGGGCTTTTGGTTTTCATCGATTACTAGGTGAGGTTAATTAATTCGGATATGACTGAATGAAAACAGCAGTGCAGAAAAAGCGCAACAGCGAGTACAGAGAAAATCGGTTTCGAGAGTTTTGATTTCTGCAGGAAGCGTACGAAGTTTTATCGTTTCTTTGAGATCCTACCGGGCTTTTACTTCGTAAGGCGATTTTGTCTGTTTGCGGTGATTTTCGCTGATTAGCACCGGTGCTGGGGTCTGGCTATCTGCTATTTCATTATTGCCACGACCTTTGGTGAAAGGCGGTAGGGATTACTGTACCGTACAGCAGGGGTATCACTGCCTGAAAGCTTCAGTAGCGCGGACTGGCATCGAGACGCCTGGATTTATATGATCCACATGCGGCTTATGAAAGTATCACTCGCAAGAGAGAGTAGTGAATTACTGGCTCGAATAAGCACGTAGAGAAATTTTGAAGATAAGCTGCGACCGGCCGGACGGTGGTGTCTGAAAGATATGCTTGCATTTGTTTGCGTGTGAAGGCGAATTTCCAAAACCAGGGAGATATCAAGCGTGGTAGATCATGGTGGCCTGGCAACGCAGCTCCGACTGACTCGGACCAGAGGCGGTAGAAAAGTCACCTACCGACAATAAGCAGTACCACTAGTGTCGGGTGGCGAAGAGCGTGGTGCGAGGCGATGTTAGAGAACTGCCAAGCAAACTGTACGAAAAAGTTTAAAGGACGACTTTACGCCTTTATTCCGGCGGATGCGTCCGAAAGGACGTTTGAAGGGGAAATCCAGGGTAAGACCAAACGACTAATAGCGGCAGTGAGCTTAGCGAAAGTCTTTATGTAAAGGAGAAGATTGATTTTGCAAACGTGACTGCAACCTCTCTAGACTGTGACAACAAGACGCACAAGCTTCAGGTATCCAGACAATGTGGCTTATGAATCTGCACGTATCCGAACCGTCAACATTTGAGCTAGTCAGCCAGTTTCGTTGTTTACGACTAATACACGGAAACGCCGGCGCGATAAGCGAATTGCTATCGCGGTGTCGAAAACTCATTTTAAATATTATTTCTTCGATGCGCGTGCATGCCTTTGAAAAGAAATTTTGCCTCACACCCTGCAAACCATGGCGTTATCGAAATATGGGTTACTGGAGTAAAGTTGACGATCAGGAAGATGGGCCACCGTGTATTGGCGCTCGCTATTTCTACTCAAGTGGGCTGACTACAGCGCAGTCGATCGTTATTCCGATTTATCTGTGATGCGCGCTGGAAAATGGTTTATGGAAGACCCGAAGGCGCAATTTATTCAGCGCTTCAGGCGCTGGGATTACGGGCCTCGGAGGTGGGCTTCTGCGTGAGGACTTTCTGAAAGCGACCGCTTTGGAACGCACTCGGCATGAAATTCTGGCCATTGTTTGTGTAAATTTGCCAGACCTCTTTGAAGGTCAGCGTAACTTTAGCTCGATCTCACCGATGGTGGCGTTTGCGGTTGGGTACCAAAATTACTCAACGCCTCCTCGAAGGAACTTTCTGACCTTTAATCTGCACGAACACAATTTCTTATGTGCCAATTATTTCGCTTCTGACTGGTTTGATTAGCGACGATTTCTACTTTATCATTTAGCATGCTACCGAAGCGCCGGCCCATATCAAGAAGCCAAAGATTTTTCATGCTGTCTAATGGCTTTTGATGCCAGTGGTGGTGGCGATTATTTACTCAATCTTATACGGCGTTTTATTCGCAGACGAGTTTGATGGTGGGGAATTATATGGGGTTGATGTCTGGAGGAAGTGGTGAAGAAATAATTTGAGGTTTGATGAAACTGATTGTTTGTATTAAGAGTTTGTGGGGGGTTGTTTGGTTGTGGGGGTGTTGGGGTTGGGTGTGGGTTGGGGTGTTTTTGGGTGGTTTTTTTGTTTGGTGGTGTTTGTTTTTTGTTGGTTGGTGGTGGTTGTTTGTTGGTTTGGGGTGGTTTTTTTTTTGTGGGTGGTGGGTTTGGGTTTGGGTTTTGGTTTGTGTTGGTTGGTTTTGTTGTTTGGGGGTGGTTGTTTTTTTGGTTGGGGGTTTTTGTTGGGGTATCTGGTGGTCGCGAGATTTGAACCTCGACTTGTGTAGGAGACACTCTAGCCAGCTGAGTTAGCGACTCCATGGACGTATTTTACCATAAAATGTGTTAAAACAAAAGAAATATTTTGAGTAATGAGAAAGAAGGCAGAATGTGTAACCTATGTGGTGGAAGATGAGCAAAACGTAATGAAAATGCGCCACACTTAGTCGCGCTTTTAGCTGCTTTGCTGAAATGTATCCAGGAGTGCAGTTTGGCGTGGGCCCAGCGACGGTCAAACTGGGGTTTTTATTATGATATCGATCTTTCGGAAGCAGCACGATGAGGGAGAAATCGATGAAAATCACGATGCTGATCTTCCGAAATCTCAGAAAATGTATTCAATCATCAATAAAGAAAGTTTCGATCTGGTATCTATTCGGAGAAAGAGTCGCGAAGAGGCTTTCGGCTTGGGCGAAAGAAAATCATCATAAAATACAAGGTGGAATTGATCGAAGATTTGCCAGAATCAGGAGACTATTTCTTTCTATCAACTCGGTGATTTTATCTGATCTCGTGCGCGATCATGTGAAAATACCGGTAAGGTGGCGCCTTTAAGCCAATTAAGGTGGCTGCGCACTGGCGTGGCATCGAAAAGCGTGAAATGTTGACGCGTATTTACGGTGCGGCCTTTGAGACGGAAGAAGAACTAAAGGAACACTGCAGGACGCGCTCAGGAAGAAGCTGCGCGCGTGATCACCGCAAGCTGGGTAAGGAACTTGATTGTTCAGTTTAGTCAGGAATTAGTGAGCGCAGGTTTGCCACTCTTTCGCTCGTGGACAGTGCTGCGTGACGTTTTTGACGACCATCTATTCCTCGTCAATGCGGGCGAGACACGGTTTTGAGCGAGCTGGACGCCACATATTACGCAGTTAGGATCTCTTATAAGGCTCTGCTCACTTGCGCAAAAGTTCGGTGCGGAATTATTCTTGGTACATTCTCAAGTGAAATGAAAGAACGTGCTTTTCGAAAACCAATGAACCGTCCACACCATGCGCAAATTTTTGCCAGTCGTCCACACACGTCGTATAAGGAAATGCCGGTGCGCTTATATGGAGTCCACGACTGATTACCGTGATGAAAAGTTCGGGTGAACTAGCGGATTGTCGTCACGTGCGCTCTTGACGCAGGATGATACCCATGTTTTCTGCCGTAAAGGAGCAAATTAAGGCAGAGATCCAGAACTTAGTCGTGGAATCGTGCGTGAACCTATACCGTGGTGTGGGATGAGTAAATTACGTGCCTCGCTTATCTCTTTATCGCAAACTGATGAGGATAAATATCTGGGTGATAAATCACGTTTGGGAAATGGCTCAGGCGCAAATTAAAGAGGCGGCTATCGATGGGCTGGACTACTGAAAATGGAAGGTGCGAGGCATTTGCATATGGTCCGAAAGACTGATTTTATGGCCGAGGATGCGACGCGTGAAACACCAAGTGGCGACACTCAGCTGGATTTTCGTGCAAACGGAGCGCTTTTGGAGTTTGACTTTGTGTGAATGAGACTGCGAAAAAGAGCAGCCAGTGATGATTCATCATGCGACTTTGGGTCTCGATTGAGCGTTTTATGTCGCATTTATCGAACATACCCTCTGGTTGGTTCCCATTCTGCGTGCGCCTGAACAAGGTCGTGATTTCTGACGGTGAACGACCAGGTGCTTGATTACGTAGAGAAAGATTAAGCAGACTTTGAGTGAGGTAACGCTTTGAGACGCCTTTCTGAAGCATACGACTTGACGGTGTTATACTGCGGATGTATCTGATGAGTCGCTCGGAAAGTTAGAAGATTAAGCTGCGGTGTCTCGATGAAGACGCGGTGCTATTGATCGTCGCAGAGCGCGACAAGGAAAAATGGCACGGTTTCGCAGTGCGCGAGAAGGATGGAGACAGACCGTGAGTAACGGAACTCGCGGAATACCTAGAAGATGAAGCATTAGACTGGTCAGTGAGGTCTACGAGGGTGGCACCGCAGATTTTTATACTTAAAATTATCGTAAACAGAACACCATTATAGTACTGTGCCGACGGCATCGAAAGACGGCGGTAGCGATGGAGCTGGCGAAGGTCTTAATGGTGAAATTATTAGCGCAGATTCGCGGACGATTTTTCAGGGATGGATATCGGTACAGCGAAACCGGACCTTTAGAGCGCGGCGGCGTGCCACATTTTGGCCTGATTTAGTGCGACCGGATGAGGAGATTTACGGTGGTGGACTGAAAAACTATGCGAAGAGAAGATTCAGAGATTTTAGCGTAGAGCAGACAATCGTAGGTGGGACGGGCTTTATGTAGATGCGCTGGTGTTTTCGATTATCACTCAGATGAAGCGAAGAAAGGGAACTTGACCGGAAGGAAAATGGGGGATGAGTACGAAAATTTATGGTATTTTGACTGACCGTGAAGAGCTTGGATGTGCGTATTAAAAACGTGTTCAGTCGATGTTTAATGAAAGAACTATATGAGGAATGTAGACTGGCTTCTAAGTATGATTTTGGCATACCGGCGATGAAAGTAATATTTATCGATATGTTTGGGATTATTTGAACGGAGTTTTGAGCCTGGAGGAGGCGATAAATTTAGCTTCGACCTCAGATTTTCAGTTGGCAAAACGCTGGATGACTTGGTTTAAACGTAATCCGGAAATAAAATGGTACAAGCGTGAAGAAATTTTAGACAAGATTTTAGAAAGTTTCAGGTTGAACACTACTAAAATAGCAGCTTCAGGTGCTAAAATATAAGTAATATGGGCAAAGAAAATACAACTCCTTTTAGAAAAATTGTTCGGCTCGAAAAACGCGAACAAGAAATTATTATCATTATTTTTAGCAACATCGAGCGTTCCTACTATGTCAGGGAAATGACTAGGGTGATTGATGAGAACAAATTAATTCCGTGCGTCGTGAATTAAGTAATCTTGAATCAATTGGCGTGATTAAGAACGAGAACCTATGATAATAAGGTTTATTATTCAGCGAACACTAAACATCCATTTGCGAGAGCTTTTGAATATGATGTTTTTCGACTAAGGTAGATAAGGTATTAGTAGAGACTGCAGTGAAAGATAGTACTTGGGATGAATATATTCGCCCAGTGAAGTCATATCTGAGTTTCCTATTTGTGACGAACCGTGTGCCAGGACAAGATGGAGATTGATATGCTGATCGTGGGGGATGATAGGACGAAAAGAAAGCTCTCGCGTTGGGCGGAGTAGTGGAGAAAGAGAGGAAGCCACTAAATTATGTGATCATTTCACGTGATGATTTTTAAATATCGTTTGAGTGTAAAAGATAGATTCTTAAAAGAAATTATGGAGATACAGCACATCTCGTCCAATATGATCCAGAAGGAATGTTGAATTAGTGAAAAATAGCAGGGTGTGAACAAATAAAGGAGGAAAATGTTTGAATTAGAGTAAAAGTCCAGAAACTATCACGATCAGAGACTAGTACGAAAGCAGATTACGATTAATTTTGTAGAAGGTACTATTGCGGCCGATCTCGGTGTGGGTGATTAGCGGACCTGGTGAATACGAAATTGGGGAAGTTTCCATCTTAGGTGTGCCAGTAATGAATAATACAAAAACGATTTACGATGTAAGTGTGTCTGGGGTGCGTATCGGTATTTTGGGTGATATTGAAGAGGGATTAGATGACATCGCGTATCAGATATCCTCTGTGCAGCTCAGTGCGTGCGATTAGAGATTGGTCCGAAAATGATTGTCGCGACAGGATGTCGATGGTATGAAAGTATGCAGAACTTAAATTAAAGTGCTCGTAATGGAAAAAGTAAAACTTAAGATTAAAGCGTAGAAGATTTACCTACCACACAAGAAGTTGTAGTACTTAATTAAAAATGTGTTCCAGAGAGCTCGCGAAATAGCGAGTCTTTTTGATGTCGTGATATGAAATAGTAGTGAAATTGTATATGTGTTCAATTGATAAATTCTGAGTAAAATTAGTGTTCATGGTTGACTGGACAGGTTTGGGCCCTTGGGGTGATATAATATATGTATGAATATGAATCCACTAATCTCATAATTGTCTTTCTGATTATTATTATTCTACGGTATTACATGAGGTGGCGCACGGTTATGCGGCTTATTTTTCAGGGTGATACTGACAGCTAAGGATGAGGGAAGGTGTCACTAAACCCATTGGTGCACCTAGATTTATTTACTTCGGTAATTTCTGCCAGTTTTACGTTTATCTCACGGGTGTGGTGTTGGGTGCGGCGAAACCGGTACCGGTAGATAGGCGAAACTAAGGAATGGAAGGCTCTGATGGCAATTGTGGCACTTAGCGGGACGATGATGAATCTTTTGATTGCATTTGTAATGTTTATGATTGGACATTTTACGGATTTTTAGATGATCGAGGCGTGATTGGGTTTATTTTGGTCAAACTGATTATATGAACCTGGGTTTTATGGCTTTTAATTTAATTCCAATTCCACCACTAGATGGGTCCGAGGTGTTGTATATTCTTATCGGATAAAGTTACGGGATGATGGATTTTTATCGAAATGCGCATGGGGATTTTGTTTGTTTATCTATTCTTGGTGATGGCAGTGCATTATCGACTTTAACTTATAATGTGATGGTGGGAATTTTTGAGCGTTTTATCTGTTAGTGGAGCGGCGTAGCTAAAATAGGGTGAATTAACGTTGCAGTTACTACTGGTTAGACTTGCTTGGGTCGGAAGGCGAGATTTGAATTGCAGAGCAATTTACTGTAATCGAATTATCCTAGTGGCAACATGATTTTTCTGTATAGTCATGTTAAGGGATTTCTGATATGGTTCTGTGGAATTATTACATGTATTTTACCCACCGTAGTTAGATATTACGGAAAATATATGCCATTAGGATGTTCTATAATGAGATATTAACTCATGAGAATCTTGGTAAGGGAATGATGAGCAAAAAGTTAGAGTAGTCGAATTATTAAAAGGATGACAGCTTTTGTTACTGGAAAGAAAAGTATTGCACGATGACTCTGGATGCGAGTGGATGTGGTGTTTACTGGCGGGGAAGATTAATTTTCAGAACAGCCGGAAGAGGCGATGGGGCGAACGATTTTTGAGACTTTGAATCAAGAAGATTGAGACGATTAAAATTGTGATGTAATTACTTTTACAAATCAAAGTGACGGTTCGAATATTTATAATTTATATATCATATATGATATAACTTTTGTAGGAAAATAGCGATTTAAAGCTTGAATTGAAATGAGAAATATTCAGCTTATAAATATGTAATTTCTCGGCGGATGTGAATTCGAATTTTCGATTGACGGACGATACAGCCCGGTGAGTTAGCGTGACTTTGGACACAAGAAAGATTGGGAAAGTGAATCGAATTGATCGCGAGGGCGGCGGTGCTGGGGGCGACGATTTACACGGATGTCGAGGGAAATCCGGCCTCTCGGCGATTGGTTATGTGATTATTGATGAAAATGGAAAGAAGTAGAGCGGGTGGGAAATTTATTGGCTATGCAACTTCGAGATTAGCGGAATATTATGAGCTTGAAGAGAGGGATGAGAAAGGCACTGCAATATGGATTTAAAACCGTGAATTTGTGTCGATAATTTGATGATGGCAAATCAAAATGAACGGAATTTATACAGTGAAATAGTGATATCTGCCGGTGTATGAGAAATTTGAAATTAATTCAGCGATTCGAGGTGGTGGCATTTACGCACGTGAGGCGAGAGCAACCAGCGGCAGATAGTGAATAAATACATTTTAGACGAATACACGATTGAAAAGATCTAAACACCGCCAGGAAATAGAGAAATGGAGAGAATCAGGAAGATATTCTTTGCAGATAAACGGATTTTCATTATAAATATTGAGTAATAAAAATATTACAAAAATTGTGAAGATAGAGGTAGAGCTTGAAAGATAATCGCTTGGCTCAGCCAAGAAGGAAAGTCCGCAGCATAGAACGCAGTAGTCGTTAATGGCGACCGTTCGAAGATTTAGACGGCTTCGACCTAAAAAATTGAAGAATGAGGAAAGTACCACAGAGACAATACCGCCTTCAGGCAAGGGTGAAAAAGTGTAAGGTGAGCTTACGACAATCCATGGTGACATGGTTGATGGCAAACCCTACTGGCTGCAAGGGTGCTACTAAACTTTTGGTTCGAAGATGCACGCTTACCGCTTGAATATTTTGGCAACAAAAATATCTGAGATAGATGATTATCGACTAAAAGGAAGAAACTTTTATTGTGGTTTTACTTGTGATAAAAAGTATTTGCACCTTTTTGAGTTACAAAACCCAGCTTACTGATAGCTAAAATAGACCCCTTACGGGTCTATTTTTGTTATATTCGATTGAATAAATTATTTGATCAAACCTTTTTCTTCAAAAAGTACGAAGAGCTGCGGTACTGACATTGATCTTAAGTTTTTCTTGCCACCGATGAGGAGGTGTTTCTTTTGGATGTTTGGTTTTGAAAAGCTTTGCGGGTCTTGTGCGGGAGAAGCTTACATTATGACCGTACATTTTTCCTTTACGCAAATTTCGCAAATAGCCATTATTTAATCTCCTTTTAACTTGTTCGACAATTGCCTGGAAGGCAGCTGGCTGGTTGACGAGCTAATTCGGCCAGGATCTTCGCGATCAACAGCGATATTTTGCTTTTTCACACCATTAATGAGTTGAGAATAGTTCAAAATCATATTGGTGAGCAGCGTTATTGATACGGGTGATCCAAAAGAGCACGAAGATCGCGTTTACGATTACGGCGGTCGCGATAAGCGTGCAGAAGGGACTTATATACCTTTGTTTGTGCTAGACGGAAGCTGCGGGTGCGGTAATGTTGCATACCCTTTTAGCGGCAGCTGAATTTTCTTATGTTTTGCGCGTGCGGCAACACCTCTTTGATTCTCCTCGATTAAACTCCTAATGCGCTTTTTAATCGTTTTAGCAATCTTACCCTCGACTGCACCAGCAGTCTCGATGTTACGTTTGCGGGCTTTAGATTTTTGGCTAGAAATGCTGGTTGCCATAGGCGCGTTCGCGGATTAATTTACCGGTGCCGGAAATTTTAATACGCTTAGCAGTACCTTTGTGAGTTTTTAAAGCTTTGGCATGGGCTTTCCTTTTCTAGTTAGTTGGTATTCAACGATGCGATCAGGGAACCTGAAAGTAGGAAAGTACTTTTTCGTACTCCGACTGATAAATTGCGTCCAGCAAATTGTGGTTTTCCTTCGACAATGGCGCAGTCGGCCATTTGTTCGAGAGATACGATCGAAGTTGAGAACCATCTCTTTTGTGTGCGCATTCACGACCCATGAAGGTAATGATAATACAGCAGTGATCGCCATCTTCGAGAAAAACTCTTAATTTCTTTGCGGATTTTTAATGTTGAGGTCATTGTCGCTGATTTTGAGACCAATCTTCATTTGTTTGAGCTCGGATTGCTTTTCGCGAGCTTTTTACGATTTTTCAGCCTCTTCTTTCATCTTTTGGTATCGATATTTACCTCAATCGATGATTTTAACGACCGGAGGGGTGGCATTACCTGCGATTTCGACGAGGTCGACACCTTGCTCCAGGCCAGAACCTGAGCTTCTTTTTGACATGATGCTAAGCTGCTCTCCATTAGTGCCAATCACGCTACCTGTTCATAGCGGATTTCTCCATTGATTTTTGGTGCGTGAGTTTTAGTACTAATGTTGATTCCTTTCTTTTTAACCTTAGGGTGAATTATAACTAAAAATTTTAGGGTTTTCAGGGGTAAATCAGGGTGAAAAGGTGAGTAAAGCAGATGGCTTTCCTTTGGAGGTGTTCGAGTTTGATTTCTGGTGAGTTATCACAAATCGGCGATGGTGCGGCTGAGTTTGATAATTTGATGATGGCGCGAGAGGAAAGTTTAAGGGTTCTCAGTAGCGCGTTTTAATTCGGTTTTTAGGGTTGAGCTTAGGTGAATATATTGAGAAATTTCAGCAGATTGAGGGTGCCGTTGAATTTTATCGGTGGAATGGTAGCGTTCAGCTTGAAGCTGGGTGATATGTGGAATTTCTATCTCGGTAAAAGTTAAGATTTTTAGTGGAATTTCTCAGGCGGAGATTTGGTAGAGAGATGATCGTATAAGAGAGATTTTGATCAAGATAGGGAGATGAGCTTTGATGTCAATGCGATCAAAAATGGGACGACTGAGATGTTTGGTGTAATTATGAATTTGAGTAGGGTGCAGGTACAGGGTTTGATATGGATCCATAGTAACCACAGGGCAGGGGTTCATGGTGGCGAAGAGCGCTGAAATTGGCAGGGAAAAAGTGGCGCGCTCTTTGGCGCGGGAGATCGAAATGGTCGGTCTTCAAGGGGTTGGCGCAGAGGCTCTCGAGCACAGACTGAGAAATTCGGGTAATTCGTCGAGAAAAAGAATGCCGAGATGGGCGAGTGAGATTGCCTGGAGTTATAGGGGTTTCCGCCAATAATGGAACAGGCAGAACTACTGTGGTGGGGCTGACTGAAGGGGCGTTTTCTGAGGAATTTGATCAAGCTCGGTGGTGAGACCGTGAATTTTAGTAGATTGAGATAAGTTCGGCGGGGCTAGGTGGAGGAAGAAGATCTTGGCTGCACTCGCGAGTAAAGTCTTTACCGCTACCTGGTGGTCCCAGAGAGAAGTGAGATTGTGATGTCCGGCAATAGCGAGGATGAGGGCGCGCTTTGGCAAAATCGAGACCCTGGATTTGGTCAAGGGTAGAAAGAGGAGCTAGGAGAAGAGATGGGGCAGGGGTAGAGTTCTTTGTCTGAAATCGATGTAGGGGCTGAGGAGAAATTTGACTTGAACCGTCAAGTGGCGAGATATAAAGTTTTGGTGTTTGAGATGAAGGAAAACAGCTGCTTAAGGGTGCGTACGGGGTAAATTTCGATACCTTGAATAAGGGTGGACTTAGTGGCGGAGGCGGCGGGAAGAGAAAAGATTTGTTTGAAAAGCCGTGATGTTTTAGCGGTCTCGATAATGTGAGGATGCGCTGACTGGCTTTAAGCTGCCGTCGAGAGATAATTCGCCGGTAAAAAGAGGCCTTTGATATCATCTTCACGAAGTTGTTTGGCGAGAATTAGAATATTGATGGCGATAGGTAAATCTAGGGAAGAGCCACTCTTAATGAGGTCAGCAGGGAGCGAGATTGATGAGTAATTCATGTTTCGGGAAAAGGAGAAATCTGAATTACGATGGCGCTGCGAACGCGTTCTAGATTCAAGAATGGTTTTATCGCCCATACCCACGAGATTAAAACCGGGAGACCCTTTATTGGTGGTGCCTTCAACCTCAATAAGTTGTCCAGAATAGCCGGTAGGGGATGGCGGTAAAAACTTTAACATTCATAATTCTATGATGAATCTTTTATTTGAAAAATGCCAAGAAAAATGATGAATTTGGTGGTGAGAAAATAAATTTTGATAGGAATTTAAGAGGATGGATAAATAAAATAAGTTAAATCATAACTTGCTTTATGCTTTTGATAACACTATGCTTATGCTTGAGGTTTTTATGTGACATGTGTGTATGCGTTATAGGGTCTGAGTAGATTGGAGTGTATTAATGATAGAGTGTAGATTAGCTTTTTATGAGTATAATTGGATCAGTTGAGGCTGACAAAGCTTAGACGGATTATTAACAGAATATCAGGCATGACGATTGATACCATAAGTATTGAAAAAGTGAAGAAAATACTCCAAGCACGTGCTTTATGCACCTGCTTTTGCCTAATTTAATATAGGCTGGTCTAACCCAGAGTTTTCGTAGTAGTTAGATTATTAGATTTACGAGAATAGATTTCGGACAGCGACGAGGCTGGAATCGAAAATCAGTCATGGTAATCTATAGTTTTGTTATTTGTCGCTATAGATATAAACCAAGATGAAATAAATAATATGCATGTAGAATGATATCATGAAGATTTTTCGGACCCGGAGGCAGTATCCGGCAGCTCACAATCGATTTTTAATGGCCTTTTTCGAGGCTATTTTTATGTTTAAATAAATAAATGCTTGAGAAAGGATTTTGATTGAAATTTAAAAATGTAAAAAGATGCGTAACAGGGGTGAGCGATGTAAAATAGCTCAAAATAATAAAAATATGTGTTCAGGTAAAAAACTAAAATTGTTCAAAAATTGATGAACAGAGTTAACAGGGGTAGATGTGGGAAAAACTAAAAATAGGCAAAAATTGTAAAAAATTATTCAAAAAATATGTTGACATTAGCGTTTTGAAGCGGTATTATAGAGGTAGCTTTTGAATAATAAAGATTGTTCATAAGCCAAAAACAAAATCAATATAGCCAAAAACTCCACATTCTACAAAAGAAATCGGTATTCCTCGCAGTTTGACCGATTTCTTTTTATTTTGAGTAATTTGATGGTTTTTATAAAATAATGTTTTTGTTGGTGGGTTCTAGACGGTATTCACTATAACTTTTTATGATGATTGGTGAAATGATTAGTTGATGAGTTGATGGAAAGATAGTTTTTAGACTTTACATGATCAGTGATTTTAATAATTAGATTTCTTTCAAAAAATGCTGATTTTAGCATGAATCTTAATGAATATGTTAATGTATTTTTCGTTGATATATGGAAATCTGAGTAATACTTACTAATATATTTTTGATCGATATTTAGAAAAAGGAGAATAGTGAGGATTCTTATTTCTGGTCAATATAGATATCGCGTCTATTTTGAAAATGAGAAGATTTTGTAGGATTAAAGGCAAAACTCTATTTTATGTGATTTTAGAAAGAGATTTTTGAGGTAAATAATCTAAATTTATGTTGTATTTTTAGTATATTTATAATTACAACATGATGGTTTTTAGTACACATTTGTAGTATTTTTATACAATCTATAGATGTTTGATATTATAGATATTTAACAGATTATTATACTATTATGTTGTATTTATGACTTAAATATTTTAGTGAAAAAGGCTTGTATAAATTAGACGCCCATGATACTATAAGAATGTCGAAAGACAAAAATACAAATAAACAACACATTAACAATTAGGGAGAAAGATCAATGTAGCGACTAAGACTACGTTAGCCAGATTTTTCATGGCGTATCAGCTGAGGTTGATCTTTGCCCCACTAAAAGTGGAGCGGTCAATTTCAAGCGGTGATGGTTGTGGCTTATAGTTATGTTTTGCCAGATAACCACCCAGCTTGACTATGGTATTTTCATCGTACATTAGATAAATTTATGGAAAATCGAAGCATTAGGAAAATATTTCTGGGAGGAATAGGAAATTGCTTTATAATAGTCTTATGATTAATCTTTGATCGGAATTTCAAGCTTAATTTCTTTGGTTATTTTTGGTAGTTATGCTCTTCACTACTACGCCAATGATGGTCGGCCCGCTAGGGATTATGCTGGCTTTTGTGCTGCTTTTATGTTCTGGTTTTTGAATTATTACCTGGGTGATGAACCTGTTTTTGAAGGTAGTTTTTCTAAAAACAGAACTACACAGACGGACTATTTTTAAGGCGGGAATTATTGCGATGTATCCCGATTATGTTGTTGATTTTGGTGGCTTCGAGTATGACGAATTTTGCTGGTTTTGATTTTTCTTACCGGCAATTTTTGTTGGTTTGTTATTTTTTGTGTTCACCAAGATGGTGAAATAGTATTTTTCTTTCAGTGTTTATGCTAAAATAGGGGCATGGATCAGAAAAATATTGGGCGGGCTTTCTGGAGTAAATGATCGAGAACGACAGGATTTTTTCGGCTTAAGATCTTTGGGGTGGAACAGGTATCGATGGGGATGATTCGGTGGTTTTGGGGCAGAACAGGTTCCAACTGGGATGACGCAAGATGAAGCTGTGGCGAGATTGAATCAAATGTTTGAAGCTCAGGGGATGCCTGGATCGAACTGGTTTTGACAGAGAGCAGATGGCGATGGGGCAGATGGCGATGCAGGCGCAGACTGAACAGATGGGGATGAGTGCCAGATGCAGGCACAGAGCAGAGCAGTGCTAGATCAGGGCAGATGGAAATGCAGATCGGCAATGAACAGTTTCAGAGGATTGACCAGGTGGCAGTCCAGAGCAAGTGAGTGACCAGGGGCAGTTTGAACAGGTAGCAGCAATTCCTTCAGAGCAGATACAGAGGCTTTGAGAGTGTAAATTCACAGATTGAACAAGAAAAATCTGGAGATAGAACGGCGGAGGCTCGAACTGGGGAAGAATTCAGTGATGAGGGTGCCCAAAAGTGACCTAGGTAAGATCGTAACAGTGGGGACGCGGACTTTCGAAGATGGAAAACTGATTGGGACAGATCTACCGGAAAGCGCAGAGATCAGAGATGGCTTTAGAGGAAGAAATCTTTGAAAGAGTTGAGAAAAACCAAGAAGATTAAAGTCCCAACAATGCAGTATCGACAAGAAAAGAATGTCGAGGCATGAAACTTCATGAGATGTCGCTACGGTAGAATCCTCGGGACAAGAGAATTTAGAAAATTTAGATGAAGATAGCAGAGACTTTAGGGGTAAAGAGAAAGTAAAATTTGCTAGAAAAGAAAGAATTTAGTTAAAACAGGGATAAAAGTATAAGAACTCAAAAATAAGATAAAAGAAGAGACAAAAATGAACGGAAAATCAGGTGGGAAAAATATTATTATGCGAAGAGAATGCGAGCGGGGACGTCGGCGGATTCTGGTGCGGCAATGCTACCCCAAAAATGCGCAAAATGAACAAAAATAGTTCAATTTTTGCGCCAAAGCAGAGGGGCGGATTTTTCGAAAAATTTTCTAACAACATCATAATTGGTGTACAAATTTTTATTCTAGTTTTAGTAGCAGCTCTTTGTGGGGGTGAAAATTTTAGCTAAAAACGTAAGGCGAAGGAATATGAGCGTTCACTAAAAATTAATTCCACTTTTTGATTCATTTACCACCAGCAACCGATGATATTCAGGGTGGTGGACGCGACGAGCGTGATGTTAATGAGGAGGCGATTTCGCAGTCGACAATTATGTATTCAATCATCGCTTCGACGCTGAAGAAAGAGAGTTTTAATACAAAATTATACGGTCAGAAATATTTTCTCATTTCGAAATGGTAGTGGTCGACGGTTTGGTGAAGTATTATGCCGTGGTGCCAGCAGTGACGACGGAAATTGTGAAGCAGGCGATTCAATCTTCTTATCCAACGGCGCGCTTAGAGGAAGCAGAGGTGGAAAATATCTTCTCGAATGCCGGGCTGGGTGACGAAGCGAAAGAAGATGAAGATAGCCGTAATGTGGCAGGTGGGGAGCTAATCTTTAAGAAGGAAGAATATTATCCAATCCAGGTATTTTTCAGAATCGAAAATGGATGCGCAGTAGCGATTTTTGAACGCTTTCGCGAAAAGGCGAAAAAGGTGAAGGGTTGGGGTTGCAACTGATGTTTCGCCCAGTGGGGGATAGTTGGCGAAAAAGTTGAAGAAATTGTAAAAATTTACGAGAGGGTAAAAAGTTAAGTCGGGCAGTGGATTCTTCGGACAAGGCCGAGTACTAAATTTAATCATGGACGTTATTCGCGCACCATTCGAAGTGCCGGAGCTACATGAATATGAAAAAAGGTAAAGGAAGCGACGAAGGAAGTTTCGCAGGCGAAAGCTCGACGAAGCGCAATGATTGAAAAATAAAACTAAGTATCCGGTTTTTGAATGTTTGATTCGTGTGGTAGCACATTCGAGTAGCCATGAACGCAGTGAGGCCTTAGTTGGTGGCGTGGTGGCAGCGTTTTTCGCTAATTAGATTCGCCAACCATGAACGGTTTCCAAATATGATATGGCGAAAAATGGACACTTTGGTGACGAATTATATTTTTCGCTTTTTTCCAACCAAGAAAAAGGGGATGATTTTGAATACGCAGGAATTGGCTTCGATTTTTCATTTGCCATCTGAGGCGGCAATTCCCATCATCGGGGGTAGAGAGACAGATGACGAAACAGGTGGATGCGCCAACCGTATTAGTAGAAGAGGGTTTGGAGCTCGGGGTAAATGAATATCGTGGTAACACGAAGATGATTAGGTTGAGTGAAGATGACCGTAGGCGCCACACATATAGTATTGGTGCCTCTGGTATGGGTAAGTCGGTACTTTTGAAGAATTTGGCCTATCAAGATATGTTGGCAGGTAGAGGCTTCTGTTTTATTGATCCGCACGGTGACGTAACAGATGAGTTGCTTTCGATGGTGCCAGAAAAATCGTATTGATGATGTGATTTACTTTTGATCCATCAGATACAGATTTTCCAATTGGTATGAATATGTTGGAATTTTGCGACCACGGAGCAGAAAGGATTTTATCGTACAAGAGGATTAATATGCTATATTCACTGTATGACCCGGGACATACAGGCTATTTTTGGTCCACGTGGTGAGCAGATGTTTAGAAATGCCGCCCTGCTTTTGATGAGCGATCCGAGGGAGCGACTTTTCTGGATATTCCGAGTCAGTTTATCAATCCCGGACTTTGGTGGCAGATAAGCTGAAATATGTGACGATCGTGACCTCTTTGACTATTGGACGAAAAGGAATTTCTCAGCTTCTCAGAAATCAAACGATGCAGGTGAGGTGGTAACATGGTTTGCCTCAAAATGGAGCCCATTTAAGCAAAAATACGATGATGAAAACGGGTGCTTGGTCAGACTAAATCGGGCTTTAATATCCGTGAAATTATGGATCAACAAAAAATTCTATTGGTGAACCTTTCCAAGGGTAAAGTGAGAACTAAACTCGAAGCTTCTGGAGTATGATTTTCGTGATGAAATTCAGACGGCGGCGATGTCGAGGGTGGATACGCCAGAGCATGAACGTAAAGGATTTTCTGTCTGTTCGTGGATGAGTTTCAGAACTTCTCGACAGATTCTTTTGAATCGATTCTGTCGAGAGCTCGTAAATTCCGTTTGAATTTGATTGTGGCGAACCAGTTTCGTGACGCAGCTAACAGATAAGATCCGTGAAGTGTGCTGGGGCAACGTGGGTACGATTAGTGCGGGTCGTCTGGGTGTAACAGATGCGGAAATGATGGAAAAAGTCTTTACGCCGACTTTTAAGGCGGAAGATTTGCATAAACAGCCAAATCATCACGCAATTGCGACGGTTTTGATGCATGGTATGCCGTCGGCGCCATTTACGATGAGATTGTTGCCACCGAGGGTAAGGAAGACCGGAATGTGCGGCTCTGAAGGATTATTCAGCGAAGAAATACGGCCGTCCAGGGAAGAGGGTGGAAAGGAAATCGAAGATCGCTTGAGGATTAGTGATGGTGATGAAGGGCGAGCAAATATTGAAAATGGGAATTTTGCTAGCAATGAACCTTGGGATGGCGCGATGGATGCGGCGCTTGGTTTGAATAATTTTGATCGAGACGAAAAAGGTATTCCATTAGGGTGAAGAAGGTGCTGGCCAACGAGGCAAAAGGCGGGAAGTCCAGAGATGGCGGAATTTAGAGCAGAAAAATGAAGGATGAGCGGAGAGGCCTCTAGGGGTTCTAGAGGCGAGTGATAATGAAGTGTTTGATAATCTAAAGCGTCTCATAACGCATGAGGCTAGTAAGGTGATGCGGAAATTCACCTTGGATGATATTAATGCGGAGCTAGATGATTTGATGGCGGAAAAAGAGTCTGTCTGCATGGAGCCAGAGGTGGTGAAATGTGCTGATGGAAGCTGTATCTGAGGCTGGTCAGGAAGATGGGACGTCTAAAAGACGGTAATGGTGATTAAAATTAGCTAAAATTAAAAAGGCTATAAGTACCCAAAAAGTTGAAACAAGGGCCTTAAAACGGCTTGGAACGCGAAATATCACCATTTTTACCTGTGACAGCTAAACCAAAAATGGTTACACTAAAGTAGATATCAAGTGAGGTTAAAACGACTGAAAAAGGGATTCGAAAAAGAATTATTTGAAGGACGTGGTGGTGAGCCAGAGAGGTATCAAGTTAACTTAAAAGAGGTATTTTCTTGATGGCTGGAAACAAAAAGTAGAAGAATACGACAGCTCAGAAATTCAAGTTCTAGAGGGGCTTGAACCTGTTCGTGATACGTCCAGGTATGTATATCGGTTCGACCGGTTACGATGGTTTGCATCATTTAATTAAAGAAATTGCGGATAACTCAATCGATGAAGCGATTGCGGGTTACGCAAATAAAGTCGAAATTACACTGCTGGCTGACGGGGGTGTGAAGGTGGAAGATAACGGACGTGGTATTCCGGTAGATCTTCACCCAAAGACGCATAAGTCGACACTGGAAACGGTTTTGACGGTGCTGCATGCTGGTGGTAAGTTCGGTGGCGGTGGCATGAGGTTTCATCTGGTCTCCACGGGTGGGTTCCTCTGTTGTGAACGCACTTTCAACCAAGATGATTGCCGAAGTATCGTGAGAAAAAGTCCATCACATCGAATTTGAAAACTGGTAAAACTGTGGCGCATTGGAGAGATTGAAGGTGGTACTACCAAACAGGGAACTTGTATTGTTTTCTATCCAGATCCAACCATTTTTAGGAAACCACGACTTTTGATTACAACTGGGTGTCACATTATGAGAGACACAGGCCTACTCTCACTAAAGGGAGATTTTTAATTTCAGTCTTTCGATGAACGTACGGGTGCGAGAGAGGCCTTTTACTTTGAAGGTGGGATTAAGAGCTACGTGAAGCGTCTCAAATAACGGTAAGGAAGTGCTTTCAGACACGATTTTCTATGTTGATAAACAGATTGAAGATTCGGAAGTGGAAATTGCCGTTCAGTATAATGATACCTACAGCAGAAACTATGAAGCCATTTCGCTAACAACGTTTTGACCCCTGAAGGTGGTTCACATGTGGTGGCTTTTCCGTGCGGCTTTGAACCGCGTACTAAATGATTATGCATGCAAGAATAATCTTTTGAAGGAAAAAGAGATAACCTAACCGGTGACGATATTCGTGAAGGTTTGAGCAGCGGTGGTTTTCGGTGAAAGTTACCCAAACCCAGAATTCGAAGGCCAGACCAAGAATAAATTGGGCAATCCAGAGGTAGTGCATGGCTATGTCGATAAGGTGATGAGCGAATACTTCGGTTACTCCTCGAGGAAAAATCCAGCGATCGCGAAAAAGATTGTCGGTGAGCAATTTGGCGGCACGTGCGCGTAAAAGCGCGGCAAGACGGCGCGTGATAACGTGATTCGTAAGGGTGCTTTGAAGGTTTGAATTTGCCTTCGAAATTGGCGGACTGTTCTTCTAGAGATCGTTCAGAGTGTGAGCTCTTTATCGTAGAGGGTAACTCGGCGGCGGGTTCAGCAAAGGAAGGTCGTAACTCGAAGATTCAGGCAATTTTGCCACTACGCGGTAAGGTGTTAAATACCGAGCGCGCGAGATTAGATAAGATGTATGCGAACGCGGAACTGGTATCTTTGATTAAGGCTCTAGGGTGTAGGGATTGGTGATCAGTTCGATATTTCTGGACTGCGTTACTTTTAAGATTGTGTTATGACCGATAGCGATGTGGATGGTGCGCATATTTCGACGTTGCTTCTGACTTTCTTCTTTCTTTCCGCTATATGCCAGAGGTGGTGAAGAGGTGGACACGTTTGTTTGGCGAAACCACCACTGTTCGGCCTGATTAAGGGTACGGGGGCGAACCGTAAAATTGATTATATTTACGATGAAGCAGCCTTGGAAGAAAAATTGACTCAGCGTATCGAAGAACGTGTGAAGGAAGGTTTGAAGATTAATCCAGAAGACGAACGTTTCAAGCAGGCTGGTTATACGGCACAACAGCGCTTTTGGGGTCTTGGTGAAATGAATGCGCAGCAGCTTTGGGATACACGATGAATCCCAGAGAAACCGTGTTTTGATTCGAGTGAATATCGAAGATGCGGAAAAAGCTGACGCGATCTTTTACGAAATTGATGGGTACGGAAGTTGAACTACGTAAAAACTTTATTCAGTCGCGTGCCGCCTCAGTTAATATTGATGATTTGGACTTCTAAGGAAAGGATGAGAAATGACGAAAACGATAAAAAAAGTTCCACAAGAGCCAAATGATGAAAAATCAATGCTGAGATGAATGCGGCGAAAATGTCGCAGAAGGAATGATTGAAGAGCTGCGCAGAGGAGATGGAGGATGCTCATCTGGGTGGACTAACCGCTCACCGTGCGGTGGATGGGGTCGAAGAATTGACGGTCGAGAACGTGATGGAAGATTCCTTTCTGCGTTATTCGATGTCGGTGATTATCGATCGTGCCTTGCCAGATGTGCGTGACAGTCTGGAGCAGTACATCGCCGTATTCTTTGATGCAATGATGTAAAAATGGTTGGCGTGCACCCCATGCCACGGTGAAGTCAGCGCGTATCGTCGGTGAAGTGATGGGTCAAATCACCCACACGGTGACTCTTCGACTTATGATGCAATGGTGAACTTGGCGCAACCTGAAGATGCGTTACACCTGGTGGAAGGTCAAGGTAACTTCGGTTCGATGGATCGGTGATGATCCAGCGGCTTCACGTTACACTGAGGTCAGAATGGATAAAGGTGGGCGCTGAGCTTCTGGCAGATATCGAGAAGGAAACCGTAGATTTTTCGTGATAACTTCGACGGTACAGAGAAAGAGCCGGTAGTTTTGCCAGCCGCTTTACCAAATATTCTTTTGAACGGGCCAGATGGGTATCGCGGTCGGTATGGCGACGAATATTCCACCACATAACCTCGGTGAAGTGAGTGGATGCGACGGTGGCTTTGATTGAAAAATCCCAGAAGCAAGTCTGAAGATTTAATGAAAGCATGTGAAGGGTCCAGATTTTTCCAACGGGTGCGGGAAGTTTATGGTGGTGCGCCGATGAAACAGGCTTATGCGACCGGTAGAGGGCTCGGTGACGATTCGTGCGGTAGCTAATATTGAAGAACGCAAGAATGGCTCGCTTTAATATCGTGATTACCGAAGTGCCTTACGGAATGAGTAGGAAGGTTTTATCGAGAAGGTTCGTCAGTTAGTTTTGGATAAAAAGATTGACTCACATCGCAGATGCGTGACGAATCGGCACGCGGTAAGATTCGCGTGGTAGTGGAATTAAAAAAGATGCTTATCCAAAGAAAGATTTTGAATCAGCTCTATAAGATGACGGATTGCAGACCAATTTCCACTATAATGTGCTGGCTTTGGTGAACGGAATTCAGCCACGTATTATGGGGTTTGAAGGAAATTTTGGCAGAGTTTATTAAACATCGTCAAAAAGTGATTCGTCGCCGTACCGAGTATCGATCTACGTAAGGCTAAGGAACGTGCGCATATTCTTGAAGGTTTGAAAATTGCGCTGGATAACATCGATGAAGTGATTAAAACGATTCGTGAATCGTATGATGACGCCGATAAGCGTTTGATGGAACGTTTTGGTCTCTCGGAAATTCAGGCTGCAGCGATCTTGGCCATGCAACTACGTCGTTTGCAGGGCTTGGAACGCGATAAAATTGAGGCAGAACTGCAAGAATTGATGGCTTTGATTGCGAAATACGAAGAAATTTTGTGCAGATGAAGCAAAGATTTTTGAACGTGGTGAAGGAAGAGCTGCTAGACATGAAAGAAAAATACGGCGATAAGCGTCGTTCGAAGATTTTTCAATCATGAACTGGGTAGAATTCTCGGAAGAAGAATTGATTCCAGAAGAAGAAAAGTGTGATTTTACTCACGGCAGAGAATTACATTAAGCGTGTTCTCAGACTGATTTCCGCCGCCAAAACCGTGGTGGTGAGGGTAAGAGGGAATGACCACGAAGGAAGAAGATGTAATTTCACGATCTTTGACGACAAATTCTCATGATTTCCTTATATCTTTACTTCGCAAGGTCGCATGTTTGAGATGAAGGCTACAGAGTGCCACAGGCTTCTTTGACAGCGAAGGGTACGGCAGCAGTGAATCTGTTGAATATGCATCCAGATGAAAAGATTACGAGATTATTAAATATAACGAAGATAATCAGCAGTCGGATGATAAGAGTGATGACGAGGCGGATGAATACCTCTTTATGGCGACCAAGAACGGTACGATCAAGAAGATGCAATGATGAAAAATTACGCGAATGTGCGTTCGAATGGTTTAATTACGATTAAATTGGACCCAGGAGATGAAACTGAAGTCGGGTGAAGCCAACTACAGGGAAGAATGATATCATTATTTCTACCTCAGCTGGTCAAGCAATCGCTTTTAATGAAGCCGATGTGCGTGCGATGGGTCGTTCGGCAATGGGCGTGCGTGGTATGCGTCTCCGTCCGAAAAGATGAAGTCGTGGGTATGGACATCGTGACCGATCCAAAAGCAGAAAATTGATCGCAGTTTCCGCCAATGGTTACGGGAAGTCTACGCTGTGGCTAATTTCCCAACTCATAAGCGTGGTGGTGTGGGTATCAAGGTGGCGGCCGTGACGGCAAAGACTGGTCCAATCGTGGCGGTGCATACGCTTAGATCCAGAGGCCAGTGAGGTGATTATGATGTCATCGAAACGGTCAGGCGATTCGTGTGGCGGTGAAAGATATTCCGACCTGGACGCGCTACGCAAGGGTGCGCATTATGCGAATGGCAGAAGGTGACACAGTGGCTTCGATCTGGTATCGTCTTACAGAAGAAAAAGATGAAGAAGAGACTAATGAATAGTTGAGTCTTTAGAAAAGTACGCGTCTAGCGTACTTTTTGTGGGGGGTTAGTGGTGGTTTTGATGAGGTAGCGGAGGGATTTTTGGAGGATTTTGGCTGATGTTTGATCGGTTTGGGATTTTATGTGGGGCATAACTTGCTTATGGTAATTGATAACTGTATATGCTAAAAAATTTTTGGGGATTTTACCTCTGTTAAATTATTTTTGAAAATGCTTATGGTTGTGATTTTTGAGATTTTTCGCTATGGTGCAGGTAAATAAAACAGTGAGGTAATATGAAAAATCAGCAAACAAAGAAAATGAAAAAGACAGTGCTAGGAATTTTAGGGATTAAGTCTAATGACGGTTGGCCTTGGCTTAGGGATGAATTCGGCAGTTTTTGCGACATTGAGAAAAAAACTGAATTAGTTGATAGAAATATCGTGCTTTCGGGGATTGTAAAAAGAAAAATCTGAGCAGGATTCTGAGAGTGGATAGTAGCAGAAAAATACGGTGGGGATAGAAAATTCTGATGGTAAAAATTCTGATGTAGTGGAAATACAGAAAAATTAACTCCGAAGGAGAAAGTCTTAGAGGGTGAGGTGCCGGAAGAGGAGCTCGAGGCGACTGATGGATGAGGGTGAATTAGATGAAAATGAAAAATTTCAGAGGTAGCCAGTGTTAGGTCAGAGTCGGTCAAACTTTGAAGAGATTTTTGGTGGATCTTAGTAATTTTAGGGGGATTAATTAGCTCTTTCTAGTCTTCTTATTTATCAAAAAGAAAGGAAAACGAAATATTCACCACTAATAATAGTAATTATTTCTCGCAAAATAAATTCTCATTTTTCTCTCAAAATGAGTGGTGAAACGAGAAGAGTGTACATTTTTAAAAATAACTAATCTTGGACAAGAATACTCGGAGCTCAGGTATTCTTGTTTTTTTCCTATAGGGTATGATAAGATAGGGAGTATGGAAAGCTGTTATGTTTTTAGCATTCGTCTGTGGCTGGTTTATCGCACAGTTTTTCAAACTAATTGTGTTTGTGATTAAAAACCGCTGGCAAGGCGAAATTTTCGGAAGTACTATATTATATGATGAAATCTGGTGGAATGCCGTCTGGTCATACAGCAGAGTTTTTCAGCGGTGACTGGAACGATTGGTTTTTTGTCTGGTTTTAATTCGACGGTGTTTGCACTGGCAGTCTGTATGACTTCGATTTTTGATTTATGATGCGACCAATGTCCGCTCATTCGGTAGGGGAACACGGAGAAATTATTAATCAGCTGATTGATGAGAAGAATTTGAAGTTAAGTGAGGCGGAAAAATCGCACATCTACGCGTGGTGGAGGGGCATACGAGTGCCGGAAGTGGTGGCCGGATTGATTTTCGGGTATATTAATTTCTATTGCAATTAATTTTCTATTGATTAAATAAATGAGGAATTAATAGGCGAAATCGAGCGATAAAACGGAAGAGAGAACGAAAAGCGGAAAATTGTCTGAAAATTGTCTGAAAATTGAAAAATCTTAAAAATCTTGCAAAATTGTGTTGACATTTATTATTTTGTCATCTATTATAGATACATCCTCATGAGCAAACGGGGAAACCAAATGAACATGAGGGAAGAATTTAACAACTTCAGTTGTGCAATTATTAAAATAGATTTATTTCTATTTTTATCATCGTCAGTTAATTTATGAATATTTGAGTTTTCAGATTTTAAAATTCAAGGTCTTAGGACCTTTAATGAGAGTTTTGATCCTGGCTCAGGATGAATGCTGGCGGCATGCCTAATACATGCAAGTCGAGCGGTAGCATGGCTTCACCGTTTCCTGACACATTTGGCCTTATGCGAGTGGAAAGATTCGAGGAACCGTGAAGCTGATGACGAGCGGCGGACGGCTGAGTAACGCGTGAGAACATACCCCAAAGTGAGGGATAACTAGTCGAAAGATTAGCTCATCACCGCATGTGATCCTTGGATTAAAGCATTTATGCGCTTTGGGAATGGCTTGCGTACGATTAGATAGTTGGTGAGGTAAAGGCTCACCAAGTCGACGATCGTTAGATGGTTTGAGAGGATGATCATCCAGACTGGGACTGAGACACGGCCGAGACTCCTACGGGAGGCAGCAGTAGGGAATCTTTTCACAATGGGCGAAAGCCTGATGGAGCAATGCCGCGTGCAGGATGAAGGCCTTTCAGGTTGTAAACTGCTTTTATAAGCGAGAAATATGATGGTAACTTATGAATAAGGATCGGCTAACTACGTGCCAGCAGCCGCGGTCATAGCAGCAGGATCCGAGCATTATCCGGAGTGACTGCGTAAAGAGTTGCGTAGGTGGCAAGGTAAGTAGATAGTGAAATCTGGTGGCTCAACCATTCAGACTATTATCTAAACTATCTAGCTCGAGACTATTGTGGGTAACTGGAATTTCTAGTGTAGGAGTGAAATCGTAGATATTAGAAGGAACACCGATAGCGTAGGCAGGTTACTGGGACAGTTCTGACACTAAGGCACGAAAGCGTAGGGAGCAAACGGGATTAGATACCCCGGTAGTCTACGCCGTAAACGATGGATACTAGCAGTTTTGGGTATCGACCCCGAGTTGCGAAGCTAACGCGTTAAAGTATCCCACCTGTGTAGTACGATCGCAAGATTAAAACATAAAGGAATTGACGGGACCCGCACAAGCGGTGGAGCGTGATCTTTTAATTCGATGGTGAAACGATAAACCTTACCAAGGCTTGACATCCGATGTAGGCTCTCGAAAGAGAACTGTGCCTTCGGGAACATCGAGACAGGTGATGCATGGCCGTCGTCAGCTCGTGTCGTGAGATGTTTGGTTAAGTCCATCAACGAGCGCAACCCTTGCAACCAGTTGTATTTTTCTGGTAGGACTGCCCCGGTAACGGGGAGGAAGGAGGGATGATGTCAGGTCAGTATTTCACGCCTTGGCAGCTAGAATCGCGCTACAATGGCCGGTACAATGCGAAGCGAAGCAGTGATGTGAAGCAAATCGCACCAAAGCCGGTCCCAGTTCGGATAAAAGGCTGAAACTCGCCTTTTTGAAGTCGGAATCGCTAGTAATCGCAGATCAGCATGTTGCGGTGAATACGTTCCCGGGTCTTGTACACACCGCCCGTCAAACCATGAGAGTCACCAACACCCGAAGTCCGCCTCGGCGGCCTAAGGTGGGGGAGATGATTGAGGTTAAGTCGTAACAAGGCATCAGGGTGAGAACGTGTCGATGGATTACCTCCTTCTAGAGAAGGATTTGATGAGCATTAAACTAAGGTTTAATGTATCTAGGTCGGTCGTAATTGTGTTTATGCTTTAAGACACAATATAGCTTACGTAAGTAAGATACGATTTGCAGCTACTAAAACAGACGATGAATTGCACAGCTGAGTTGTTAAGGAAAATCCCTCGAAAGGGGATGTGATTGTTTATGTTATACTCCGAGTATGAATAGAGACGCTTTTATTGAGACTTGAGAAATTGGTTTTTGAATTTTTATTGGAAGAAGAAAGAGCACTTACTCTCTTTATGACAGGGGGTTTATAGGAGTATTGATTGATTAAAGCTGACCACCTTGCAGGTTAATGATGAGTTTTGATGGTAAGAAATTATTGGACAATGAAACAATACTCAAAAATTTTGGAAGAACTTGGGCTGGTTTAGCTAAGGAAAGACTAAGAAGGGCTCAGATTGCGGAATATGAGTATTTATATGGGAAAAACCGAAAGAGTGTGCTGAAGATTTGCAGGGATGGTACTAGAAATTTTTCAAATAGTGATTTCGGATGAGGGCAAAATTTTAGATAGGGAAGGTGTGGATTGAGAGCGAATAATCAGATTGGTGAGCTACTTAGGATATCCTGAAAACTGCCATAGCTCAGAATATATAAGAAGGCAGATTGAGGGAATTAGACATGGACGACAATTATATGATGAGACTTGAGAGGAATAATTATTATATACATAGTGAAAAATTTGAGGAAGAGGATTTGAGGAATACGATTTGCAGTAATCTAGGGATTAAAGAATATTGCCTACAGCAGAAATTATGCAGTCGAATCTCAAAAAGATGGTTAGAATAAAGATTCTCATGGTAAAATATTAAGAGTTTAATGGAGAATAAATAAAAATGGGATTAATTTTTTAGTGCATTTTTATTGTTGGTGGATTTGTTCTACTGATTAAAGGGTGCAGATGTGTTCGTCGATGGGTCAAGCGATACGGCGAGAAAATTTAAAGTGCCGAAAGATGTTGATTGGGCCCTGACAGATGTATCTTTTTGGTACAAGTGCGCCAGAACTAGCGGTGAGTATTCAATCGATTTTTGGCGGGGAAGGGTGATATTTTGCTCGGTAACGTGATTGGTAGTAATATCTTGAATATTTCTACTGATTTTGGGAGTATCGGCAATGGTGGGGGCACTTCATGAAGACGGCGACAGTGCGGAAAGAAATTCCAGTGTTTAGTTTTTGATGACTTTGGGATTTGCGGCGGTCTTGTCGGATAAGTTGTTCGGATTGTCAGAAAATTTGTTCACTAGACAGGACGGAGTGATTTACTATTGTTCTTGGAATTTTTCATTTATTATCTCTTCGGTATGCTGAACCGCAAGTCGAATAGGAGTGGAAGAGAGGATGAAGGTGAGCCAGTGAAATCTAGCTAAATCGATCGCGATGATTGTGTTTTGGTCTACTCGCAGTGGTACTCGGTAGTGATTTAGCTAGTGAGGGCGCTTCGGATATTGCAGCGAATTTTGGGGTGAGTGAAGATTAATTTCTTTAACGATTGTGGCGCTCGGACACTCTCTTCCGGAGCTGGTGACTCGGTGATTGCGACGAGGGGAATATGATATTGCGATTGGTAATATCGTGGCTCAAATATTTTTAATATCGGATCGTGGCAGGGTTTGCCAGTGGCGATTCTTGGCGGAGTGGCAGGAGGCGCTTTTTCTCAATCGTCGACGTGGTAGCGCTAGTGATTTCACCGATTGTACTATTTATTTTTGCGAAGAATGATCGGAAAATTAGTTTCAAAGAAGGTTTGGCGTTTTTGGTCCCTGTTCGTGATGTATTATGGTTATGTAATTGTAGTAGTTTTTAGCGTAAAATTAAACTGATGAAAATTGCAGAAACTGTGGACTATAAGCAGATTTTCTAGATAAAATAAACGAAACTAGAATGGCGGAATCAAAGCACCTTTGTAACAGAGGTGCTTTTTGACAACTTTCAAGCATTTGGTAAAATGGAGATGTCTTTTATGTGGACTGCGAACAAAGAGATAGTGCAACGCAGTGGTTATTTTAAAAGGAGGGGTTTTATGTTGATGCATATGTGAAGTTTGTGGACGAGAGAACTGGGAAAGAGTTTATCTTTAGGGACATGATGGTCGTGATCATCGAGGACGTTCTTATGAATTTAGAACAGAGCGATGCGTGAAAAAGAAGATTTCTTTACGTCTTTTTGTGCATGATAAGAAGAAAATTGCAATTCTTCTGCAGCTAAGTTCTCAAAAGAGGATTTTCAAATCATGTTAGAACAGATAGATTCTGTATTGGGAATTAGAGGTTCGATGGATTTGGAACTTTCGAAAGGCAAGAGCGGTGAATGGTGATTTCTGCTATTTTAATGCACGTTATGACCATGACATGCACCGAGGTGAAATTAAATTGGTGATGCCTATGAAAGTAGTAAAGATGGATTCATCTCATCGTCAGTCGGTGATGCTTCATCAAGATAGCGATAAATTAACTAAATCCATCCCTGTAGATAAGCTATTTAACTTTTTTATGAGGGAGAGGACAGATTACGAGCAAAAGAGCAAATTTTTGTTATATACAGAGATAATAAAGTGCTCTGCTTTTGAAAAATGTTTTAATGCTGAGAAAGCTTGAAACTAAGAGCGGGAAGAGGAAGTCTAAATGGAAGCAGAAGCTCAAATCAATTTCAGAGATAAAAGTTCTGAAATTTGTGATTTAATTGGCACTGAGTTCGTAATTCAGATTTTTAATTTCTAATTCTAATTTCTAATTTAATTTCTGATTTTTAAGTTGTTGACAGACTTTTACAGGTGATTTTTCTAAGGGATTGAGTGAGGGCGTAAAATGATTAACATAAAACAATTCCGGAGGCTGGATGCACCAGCCTTTTTCTTGGCTTTTTATAAAATTGAAGCTTAAAAATAGGCTATAATAGAGGGTAATGAATACTTTGGAAAAGCGAAAATTTGAGCAAAAACTTGAGCAGCGAATCTTGTAGGCGATGAGATTTTGGACGTGAAGATGGATACTGGAATTTACTCGTAGGGTGATGAGATTTTTGGACGAAGATGGACACGCGTAATTTGGTGGATGAATATAAGGGCTGCCAAATGAAGAGGTGAAAAGATAGACTGGCGGAAAAAGCGAAATAGTCTGAGATTGCAATCGAAAATGTGGATCACGATTTTTAATGCGGGGACGATTGTGCGCTCAGCAAATAATTTTAATGTGAGTAAGGTGCATATTGGGGCGACGAAAATATAACCGCCGAGGGTGCGATGTGTACGGATAAATATCTAGAGATCGTGTATTGGCCTCAATGAAGAATTTATGGCGGATCAGAGAGCGCGTAAAAGGGAAGTGGTAGCAATTGAAAACAACGTGGAACGTGCCAAACCTTGGGCCTGAAACGCTTTGAGAGCCACTCTACGCTAGTTTTTCGGCAGTGAGGGTAATGGAATTAGTCTAGAATTGGTAAATGCGGCAGATGACGTGCGCTATATTGAATCTTTTGGCTCGACGCGTTCGGTGAATGTAGGGTGGCGGCAGGAATTGCGATGTACGAATGGGTGCGCAAAATGTAATAAATGCTTAAAGATGAGGAAGAAAACGCGTTTCATGAGGGCGTTTTTGATGAAGCAAAGTGTAGATCTTTGATGAGGTGCGTTAGCGCTAAAAATTGCTTGCACTAAGAGGGTGAGAAGGAAAAATGTGAGGTTCGACATCACGATCAGTCCAAGAAGGATAGTAATGAGTCCCTCAAAATTTGACGCGTTCATAGGAAGAAACGCCGCTTTAAGAAATGGTGGAAATTTCTTGATACTTAGCAATCATAATCGCCGATAATAACGATAATGAGGCCGATAAAAACCCAAGTAAAAACTAAAATTCCAATCCATATGTAATAATTATAACAGAATTAACGGGGATTTTTGTTGCATTTTGAGTTTTTATAGGGTAAAGATATGATATTGGGGGATATAGCTCAGCTGGTTAGAGCGCGTCACTGATAATGACGAGGTCTGTGGTTCAAGTCCATATCCCCACCAAAATAGAAATGATGAATCTGGCGTAAGGCCGATCAGTGTTTAAGAGTAGAGTTTGACAAAGATAAGGATGAGGAAGTATTATATGTGATAAATTGAATAGTTAGGAAAAAGTCATTTAATAGAAGAGGTGATTAAGCATAGACCCGCGAGGGTATTTTTATAGGGATGCAGGAGTGTTCAGCTGGGGGACGCTAAAACACTCGCATGTATGGTGGAGCAACAGGATTCAAACTGGACCTCTGCCTTGCAAAGGCAGCGCTCTAATCAGCTGAGCTATTGCCCCACTACGCAAGAATTTTAGCAAAAAGCAGAAAAATGTCAATAAAATCAGGAGACTCGAAGAGGTGGGAGAAGTGAGACTGTGAGGTATTAGAGAGATTTTATGAGAGAATGTATCAGAGACGGATATCGTGACTCGAAGTATATCATGGGGTGAATATTAAGTCTAAGGGAAGAATAAATATTATGACATATTTTTTAACTTTAGCGTATTGACAAAAATGCTTCTGTTATTATATAATGCTAATTATTAACCTTGAGCGGGAGGCTTAAGGTAAATAAGAGAATTAAAAAATGGTGGGCAGAAGGATTTTAAAATGGCTGGAACTAAAGCTGGTGGTTTGAAAGCTGCTGCAACAAATCGCGCAAAAATATGGTAAGGAGTTTTACGCTCGCATTGGTCAAAAGGTGGACGCTTAGGTCGTACCGGTGGCTTTTGCAGCTAACCCCGTTTTACGAAAAATTGCTGTAAAGCTAAAGGTGGTCGTTTGTCAAAAACGCGGTCTCGCAAAAAGCAAAAACTGTAACTGAATAATTTATTTATTCACTTAGAATTAAGAAAAAAACAAATCTGCTTCGGCGGATGTTATGTATGGGTGCGGTCTAGCGATGGAGATTGCTTAAAATAAGTGATCACAGTGCGGGCAATGCCAGTGACCGTGGTCATCTTGAGCGAGTGAGAGTACATTTTTACAGAGAGACTGAGTATGTAGCCAGTCTCGATAAGTATCCAGATGAGCTTCGGTGTATTCGGGGTTATAATTTAAGTATTCAATATCTTAAAATGCTGATGTTTTTCGATGAGGGACTTTGGCGGTTTGCCAGGCTTCGGATTCGAGTTTGAGGCGATCGATAGCAGTGGCATAATTTTTGGTGTTCATTAAGCGCGTGGCCGAGTTCGTGGAGGGTTTGAAGAGCGAAAATCAGAAAAAGGCGTGTCATCAAGGAGGGCGGATTGATCGAGATTAATCATTTTAGGGATAACGAAAAGAGAAGCGGGATTTGAGATGAAAATGATAATCGGGATACTGGGAGCGCAAAAATCGAGAATTGCTGCTTTTATGCAAACTCGCTAGGGGAAAGATGAGGGTTACCTCGCTTTTCATAAGGTTATTGTAGTTTGAGGAAGAAAAGAAAGCAGAAGCGGAGAAGGCTAACACTTTACAAACAGAGGTGATTTTGATATATTAAGGAATAGATTCGGGTTCGTTCAAGTGATTTTTTGTGGAAGAAAATCAGCTGAACGGGCCTGAAGGAAGGAAAAATATAAGAATGGCTGATGCCAAAAAAGTAACAATGGATGAATTGCTAGCTAATGCTGGTGACTCTATCAAAAAGCAGCAACTGGAGACGTAGTTTCGGAACTGTTTTGTCAGTAAAAAGCACGAAATCTTTAATTGATCTCGGTGCACAAGGTGTAGGTTTGCGCCTCGCCGCGAAGCTTCTTTCGCACGTAACCTCGAAGAAGGTGCAGAAGTTACCGCTTCTGTGATCGATTCTGAGATGGAAGACGGCATGGTAGCTTCTCTCACTCCGCAAGGCTGTGAAGGATAAGGGTTGGGATGAAATCCAAGCCAAGCTCGATGCTTCTGAAATCGTGGAATTACCCCATTTGATGCAAATCGTGGTGGTCTTCTCGTGGAACACGAAGGAATTCGTGGTTTCGCCAGTTTTCACAACTTTCTGCTGAACACTACCCACGTGTAGGTTCTGCTGATAAGGACGAAATCTGCAACGCCTCAATCTCTCTGTCGGGCAAGGGAATCAAAGTTCGCATTCTGATGCGCAAGAAAGATAACAAGCTTATCTCTCTGAAAAAGAAGCTGTCAAAGACGGCCCTCGCTGCTCGTTTTGCTGAACTCACGTCGGTGACACTGTTGAAGGTGTAGTAACCGGGTGTGGTGGACTTCGGTGTATTCGTAAACGTGGAAGGTACTGGGAAGGTTTGGTACACATCTCAGAAATCTCTTGGGGAACGCGTAAACAATCCCATCTGACTACGTTAAAGGTTGGCGACACGATCAAGGCAAAAATTATTGCGATTGATAAGGAACGCCTCAGCCTCTCCATCAAGCAACTCGTAGCTGATCCATGGCTATCAGAGGTAGAAAACTGAAGAAGGGTTCCAAGGTGGAAGGTACGGTTACTCGTATTACACTCCATTTATGCTTTCGTTCAGATTTCTCCAGCTGTCGAAGCTTTTGGTCCACGTTTCGAACTGGTGAAGGTAACGACGTTGATCCAGAAAAAAATCTTTACTTGAATGAACGCAAGAACTTCAAGGTTCTAGATATTGATCGTGAAGGTCGCAAGATCTCACTCTGTCGCAAAAATAAGACTAGAAGTTAAAAATAAGCTCCCGTGAGGGCTTATGTGTGTTCGATGTGAGATCATATTGGGGATTTTGCGTGTGGGAACTAAAAACAAGCTCGGGATTTTGAGCTTATCTTTTGATTATTGATTTTGTTTGAGTGACTGGTCGAGGACCTGACTTAGCTGACGCTACCTTTGAGATTGAACTGGGAATTATCGAGATAGGTGAGATCGCCCATATTAACAGCGGTAGGATTAGCTTCTTTTAGTCGGTCGTAATCGACGAGAATTCGACTAACGCTGTGATCGTCTTTTTATGAACGGTGTGAGTGTGGGATCGGTGTCGCCATTATCCTTTTTGATCACCAATGACGCAGCGTAAGGTGTTTGGTGTCTTTGATTATCAAGGGTGACTTCGATGAGTTGGCCGATTTTATCAGAGATGCCGCTACCAACTGCGACGACTGGGTAGGGTATTTTCGCCGTCTTGGTAGTAGGTGAGTCCGGATTTACCGACATGAAGCATTGGTACGTAGGAAATTGTACTAGGGAGTGGATTTATCGGTGATGGCTTTGTAATCCGCAAAGACGAATGACTGATTCCCAGCAGGAAAGCTGACGGTTTTAGGACGGTCGGCGAAGGAGTAAGTTTTTCGTCTTGCAAGGTAGCGGTGCGGTGTTCAACTGGTGTAGAGTTGGTATGTATGGAAGTAGTCGTCATCTATCTTCAGGAATAGTTAGATTAGTATCGGGAGTAAATGTGCACCTCATTATCTAGCTGGATGGAATACGCGGAATTTTTCGGTGTCAGTAGAAGCTGTGAGGTTTCAGTAGTGGATTGAATTGATTTTGGTATTCAATTGCCATTTTCTGGAGTGTAATCTGGTTCGAGGCCTTTGAGGCACGCAAGGAACTTTTTGATAATTCATGTAATCTTCATAACCAGTGAAGGTGCGATCATAATCGTCTTCTTCGTTATCTTCGAGGGGACGCTGAGTTCTTTCTATGTCTTTTGGTGCTGCTCGATGGATTGATTAGAGATGTGGTTGACATACAGAAGCGCCTTTCATGACAGAGCCCCTATGCCAATTGCGAAACAGGGCAGCGCGACCAATGGTAGGAGCGGTCATACCCGGCTAGATAAATAAGTCTTTCGCCAATAGTATCGAGAGCAGGCTCATTTTCACGCTTTTTGTTAAGTTCAGATTGAGATTCGACGTTGGAGACGGCGCTCGTTATAGGTTTCGGTACGCAGGAATTCTGAATTTGGGCCAGAATTGTTTCAATTGCGCACGAAATTCGAATTTGATGAGACTCAGGATTGAGTTCGTGGTTAGATTGATTAAAATTTCTGCGTGTTTCGTACTCCATAATGCTTATATTATATCGCAAAAATGCTTTGGTGGAATGCGGTAGTGGTTTTGCTAAGTCTTCTTGAATTTTTGATGTACAATATAAACATGAAAAATTTTTACAATTGAACGTATGGATGGGAAAAGTGGAGGGGAATTAAAACTCTTTTAAAAATAATAAATTTGATGTAATCTGTATGCAGGAGGTGATGAGTTCAGAGAATTGCCGGGCGCATTTGGCGCGACTTTGTTTTGACGCGGAAGCGATCAAGCAGGCGACGGGGATGCCGTATGCTTTATTTTTCGCCAAACTGGAGTAGTGATATCGCGAACGGAAGTTTTGAACTAGGAAATATGATTTTAAGCAGAATTCCGTTTCGTCTCAACGATGAACACTTTGTGAACGGGGAATATACGGAACATACGATTTTGGAAAAAGTGTTCAAACAATCTAAATGTGCAGGTGGTGGAATTAGAAAACGGTGTAGTGATTGCAAATCATCATGGATTTTGGCGTTCACAACCGCTCTGGAGATGAAGATACGGTAAAGGCATTTAAGCATCTGGCGGAAATTATTCAACCATATCAAGATAAACCATTTGTGCTTTGTGGTGATTTGAATGTGAGACATCGAAGCACCAGCGATGAGAGAATTGGATTTTGTGCGTGATTTGACGTTTGAAATGGGGTAAAAAATACGCTTTTCGGGCTTTGAAATTTAATGGCGAGGTGCCATGCGATCATATTATGCCAAACGATAAGTTGGAAGCGAAAAATTTTCATGGTACATGAGGTTATGCTGGATCACTTAGGAATTTCGACTGAGATCGAAATAAAATAAGCTATAGAGTTTAGTAGGGATTTATAGTGGGTAGAATTGTAGCGGATTTTCTATGAGATTAATAGTGGCAGGGTCTTTTTCGCCGGCACTTATTGAGGGCCTTTTTGAAATAGCGGTTATTCGGGACTCGATTTCGGAAAAAGTGTGAGACAGGCGTGAAGTTTTTGAGTATTAATGGTACCGAGAATATCAGTGGACATCAAAACCTTTTTGGCAGCCTCATGAGAACTTTGACGATTCTTCAGAGGCGTGGTTTAAGAATGGGTGCTCATAATAGGCGACCGCTTCATGAAAACTACGAAGGCCAATGCGATGATTGAGTTCATCCCAACCGTAACCTTTAAGCTGCGGAAAAATGAAGTTAATCCAATAAATATTAGGACATGAATTTACGTTGTTTAATACTGTCTAGAGCCTCTCGTAGGTGGTGTCTTTTGATTTTGCCATTATCGTGATAATAGGTGAAATTTTTGATTTTTAAGAAAACGCTCGAGCTCAATTTCTGTCTCGGGCTTAGGAGCGATTTTAGGGAAAAAGACTGAGGAGAGACTTAAAATCTTTGGCAAAATTTTACTTTCAGCTTCAATCAGGAGTTCATCGGCATAACGCCAAACATCATCTTTTTCGCGGAAGTGACGAGAGACATAGTGGCGGTAATCAAGATTTTTACGGCGAACACGTTTGGGCACGGCTTTTATAACCATCACTAAAAATTATAACCACCACGGATTTCACTGGAGATGGTACCAGAAGCGAGATATCTTTTGACTAAAACGGTCGAGATAGTTTTCGGGATGAGCGCGAAAATAGGCGACAGCGATAGAGATCAGTGAGGCCTTGAGGAAGTTTAAGGATAGCAAAATGATATTCGATACCAGGCCATTTTTTTCGTAACGTTCCTTTAGCTGAAGCTCAGGGAAGAAACGATGAATTTTTCAACAGTTAGTTCGCGATCTTGACACCAGTAAGGACGCCGCCAACTACTGAAACGGGAGTAGCTGATATCTAGGGTCGAGCGGGTAGAAACCGGTAAGCATTTCGAGGCGGTCGATAAATTCGGTTTGATTAATTTGAAAATTAATGGTGTTTGGAGTAAGTTCTTCGATTTCGAGTTGGTAGTAAACTTCGTTATCGTCCGGGAGATGGACAAAACGATTGCTGGTCCGTGAGCGGCCTTAAAAAGTTCTTTGGCATTAAGCCGCGTGGATTTTTGTCGGTGTAATACTGACATAGAGGATCAATTCATTATCGATGGATAAATTTTTCGAGGCCGTATTCGTCAAAGCTAAATTTTGAAAACATTGTATTCACGAAGATAAAGCACCTCAAAGAGGTCAAGGAAGAGTTTGACGGTATCTAGAGGTAAGTAGGACGATTAGCTGTTATGTACATAAGATATAAAATTATAGGTCTGAGCTACTAGTTGGAAAAATAAAAGGACCCTGTTATAGAGTCCTTTTTGAGATTCTGAGCATTGAATAAGTATTTGTTCAATGGTTTGTGGCAGAGCCACCAGTCTTCTGAGTGAATTCGCCACCTTTAGCGGCGGCTAGGCGTTCTTTGATGGTTGCAACATCTTTGGCTGGTGGAACAATAACATCAGCGCCGAAGAGCTCGTTGTTGGCCAGTTGCGGGAAGGCAACTTGATGTTCTTCAGAGGTCATGAGACCCTAACCATACGGAGAATTTCGTCCATCATTGCGCCAAGCTCTTGTGGATGAAAGTAGAGAATTGAGCAGACTTTACCTTCTGGATCGATGATAAAGACGGCACGAACGGTGTTGGTATCGTGGTTTTGCCTGGATGAATAAAACCAAGTCGACCTGCGACCAGGCCAGTGATCGGCAATAATCGGAATTCGATTTCGGTGTCAAAAATGTTCTTGATCCATTCGTCCAGCTTGATGGGAGAAAACCTGGTCGACAGAAAGACCGAGAAGTTCGGTGTTCATGGCGCGGAATTTGTCGTAATTCTTTTGGAAAGAGACGAACTCGGTGGTACAAACAGGGTGAAATCTGCTGGGTGACTAAAAAGCACAAGCCATTTTCCGGCATAATCGGCTGGAAGGGTTTTTGGACCATGAGTGGTTTGGACTTGCATGGTTGGTAGCATTTCGCCAATCAGAGGGATGTGTTAATTTCATTATCATTCATAAAAATTTATCCTTGTTAAGGTTTTTAGATATTTGGTCGGAAGACCCTAATTTTTGTTATCAAAGTTGCGCCATTGGCGCGGGAAATCGATCCCTCGTGTCATACGACCATTTTTAGTTTAGCATAAAAATGGGCTGTGATGTAAAGAGGCCTTATGGAAAGATTTTGTTGTATGGGCGAACTACGTTCTCGCCTCAACCTGGGGAATATAAAAAAACAGGCCTTTAGGGCCTGATTTTTCATATAGCTCCCGAGTCAGGCTCAGAACTGACAACCTCGAAGTTAACAGCTTTTGCTCCACCATTGAGCTACAGGGGATTGTTCTTTAATTATAACGCAGATAATTCATTCTATCAAGAGACAATGTTATAATTTAATAAAAAGAAGTAGTAGAGGTGAAATGTTTCAGAGTTTCGGATTTGACGGTGGCGATTAAGAAAAATCAGCAAGTGGTGCTTCGGGGGTGAAATTTTGAGATTTTGCCGGGAGAAACTTTGATACTTAAAAGGAAAAATGGTTCTGGAAAATCGATCACTGTTGGGAGCGATTGCGGGGATCCGCGATATGAAATTTTGAAGGGAGAAATTGAATTTTTGGGGCAGAGAAAATTCAGAGTTTAAGCACTGAGGGCGAAGTCTTCTCAGGATGTTTTTGAGTTTTTCAGACACCACCGGAAGTAAATGGAGTTTTCATGACGGAAATTGTTCGAACTGGATTAACGGAACGTGGTAAAAAGTGCGGCTCGATGAGGTGCATGAGTGGCTTGATGGTCAAAATCAGAAAATGTTGGGGCTTCGATGTTTTTTTATGGAGCGCGAATGTGGGGTGGGATGTCGGGAGGAGAAAAGAAAAAGAATGAAATTTTACAGATGCTGGCTTTTGAAGCCGAAATTTTTGTATGTTGGATGAGCTGGATTCAGGGGTTAGATATGGAATCGGCAGGGGAAGATTTTCGCAAAATTTTAGCGGATTACACGAAGAAACTGAGCGAGTTTTTAATTACTTTCGCATAATTTGAGGATTTTGGAAAAATTGAAGATGGATAAAGGTGGTTGAATTGGTGGGCGGGAAACTAGTAGTGGTAGAAAATGAGCGTGGCGATGAGAAGTCAGGCAGAGTATTGGATGAGGAGGAGCGCAGCGATGGATGGGAGAGGGGATGCGAAGTGAAAAAAAGGGTAGTGTGTCGAGCGGCGGAAGTGATTCATCGACAAAAAGAGACCGGAATGGGTGCTAGAAAAAAAGAGACTTCTGGGGTGCAGGCTTTGGCAAAAACAGAATCTTGGGAAGATGTTGCTCAGGAGTGAGGAACTAATTTCGCAGATTGATGCAGGGGGATTCGATTTTATAAGGAGTGGATGATGTTGAGGTAAAAACTTCTTGGGATGAGGTGCTGAGTGGAAATTCGAGAGACTTTTCGAGGCTTTAGGGAATTCAGAGGCAGAAAAAGAGGTTGGCTGGCGTGGGTGCGCAGTTTGATTCGGAGGTGGTCTATCACCGAGATGCGTGAAAAATTAGCGCAATCTGGGGTGGTGTTTTTGCCGCTAGAGAAGCAATCTTGGCGACGGAGAAGAGCTCAGGAAGAAAATTTGGCAAAATATGGGCGCCAGTGGGTGAAATCTTTTTAGCGCATTTTATGAGGTTGATACCGGAAAGATGATCATAAATTCTGCGGGATTACACGCGGCAATGTTTAGTGGGGGATCATTTATTTATGTACCTAAGGGGGTGACGGCGGAGCTACCAATTCAGAGTTATTATCGAATGAATGAACCGGGGAATTGGGCAATTTGAACATACCTTAATCGTGGTGGACAAGGAAGCGAACTGCACTTTTATCGAGGGAGTGTTCACGCCAAAGTATGAGAAAAATAATTTACATGTGGGTTCGGTAGAGATTTTTGCGAAAAAGGGGGCAAAATGCGATTTTCGACGGTAGAAAGTTGGTCAAAAATGTATTCAACTTAAATACTAAGCGAGCGCTTGTAGAAGCGGGCGGTGAAATGGAGTGGGTGTCAGGCACTTTTGGCTCGAAGGTAACAATGTTGTATCCGACGACGATTCTAAAAGGAGAGGGGGCAAAAATGGAATATTTAGGGATGAGCTTGGCCTCGGGAGAGCAAATCTTGGACTCCGGAGCAAAAGGTGATTTGTTTGGCGGATAATACCTCGGCGATGATTCGAGTAAGTCGGTGGCGAAGAATGGAGGGTGTGAGTATGACAAAACCTTGGCAAAGGTAGGGAAGGGGTGAAGGGGTAAAGGCTATATTGATTGCAAATCGTTGATTTTAGATAGTGAGTCACGGTCTTATGCGGAACCAATGGTGGATGTAAAATCTGGGGAAGCAGAAGTGACCCACGAGGCTTCGGTAGGGAAAGTTATCGGAAGAGATTTTATATTATCTTTGGCGACACACGGAATTGGTGAAGAAAAGCGAAAGAAATATTGATTCGAGGGATTTTTCGGAAGAAATTACGAAAAGCTTTTGCCACTAGAATATGCGATGGAATGAATAACTAATTAAGCTAGAAATGCAGAATATGTAGTATGAATACAAGATTTAAGCATAAATGAAATAGACTGTAAATGGGTGCTAAATTTGAGTAAAAATAGACTAAGAATTGAATAAAAAGTTAAGGATAAGCGAGATGTATAGAGAAGAATTTGAGATATTTGAGAAAAAACAGGTTGGATGATACTCTTGCCTTTTGTGTATCTAGATAATGCCGCGACGATGCAAAGAGATTGACGGCTGGACTTTTGGCTGAACAAGATTTTTATACAAAAGAAAATACGAATCCTTTGCGTGGAGTCTATGAATTGTCGGAACTTGCGACGGCAGGGAACTTTGGCAGGCACGATGAGATAACTGCTAAGTTTTTAGGTTGTGAACCACTAGAGTGATTTTTGTGAAAAATGCGACGGAGGACTAAATTTACTAGCTAATGGAATTGAGGGTAGCTGACAAGGATGGGGTCATAAGGGGAAATTTTGGTAGATTTGGAATCTCATCATAGTAATCTTTTGGCTTTTTCGGAACGTTATGGAGAAAAGATACGAATTACGGAAGATCTTGTGCGTGAGGTGAAGCTGGATCTTGAACGTGCAAAGGCTGAGGGGTGGAACCAAGAAATTAAAGATTGTGGCGATGACGGGAATGAGTAATGTGACGAGGGGTGGATCGAAGTGGCATCGCGAAAAAGAATTGAGGAACTTAGGCTTTCAGGGGCTAATTTTGATGGATGCGGCGCAATTAGTGGCACATAAGAAGATTGATGTGAGGGAATTAGGGGTGGACGGCTTAGTATTCTCAGGGGCATAAAATTGGAGCGCCAATGGGTGTGGGAGTAGTATATTTGAGGTATGATTTGATGAAGAAGTTGAAAGCCGCTAAATTATGGGGGTGAAATGGTGGAATCAGTGAAGCTTGCGGATGGTAAAAGTGAAGATGAGTTTTTGCGCCTGGGCCGAGTAAGTTCGAAGGTGGAACGCTAAATATGGGGGGCGAGTGCTGGACTTTCTGCGACGGAGAAAATTTTTGGTTGGAACACTCGGAAATTTACAGGGACAGAAAAAGATATTAACCGAGAAAATTCGGGAAGAGTTAGAGAAAGAAAAATATCGAATTATATTTTTGCGGAGAATGGCATCATTAGCTTTTAATGTGAAGGGGTGCATGCACTGATACAGCACAGATTTTGGCAGATTTTGGTGTGATGGTGCGGGCAGGGAATGATGTGCGCAGAACCGTTTTTAACAGAGAAGAAAATTGGAGCAGTGGTGCGAGCAAGTTTGGCTTTTATAATACAAATATAGATGTTAAAATATTTTTAGCCCTGCCTCAGGAGCGTTCGTGGAGTGATGGGGTTGGAGTAACGGTCGACAGAGGAGAATGTCGGTGAAATGAGATGAGATTTGTGGTGAGAAACTGGAGAAGAAAACAATGCGAGAAATTCAGAGCAAATATAGAGAAGAATTACTGGAGCGGAATTTGAATCCGTTGAATTTTGAGCGAAAAAGTGAGGCGAATTTAACAAAAACTTTGGTGAATCCACAGTTGTGAGGATGAACTATGGTGAGTGGAATTAGAATGGGAGTAATTTTTGGAGGGAAGTTTTTCAGAGATTGGGGTGTGCGATTTCAGAAGGTCTCTGCGGATATGATGATTGATGCGATTCAGGGAAAAACTTTGGAAGAGGCGCGGAGACTGATGCAGAGGGATTCTTTGATTTAGTGATGAGGGGTTTCGAGTGAAAAGCGCAGAAAATTAGTGATGAATTAGAAGTTTTTCAATGATACAGAAATATGCCGGCGAGGTGAAAATGTGCAGAAACTGGCCTGGCGGGTTTAGAAGAGGGAAAAGATTATGATTTGGATTGGAAGGTTAATGGTTGCGACTGGGATAACGCTTGTGATCGGAATAATGATTGCAATTGGGGATAATGCTTGTGGTTGATAGAAAAAGAAAAGCGTTATAATGGGGTGAGAAATTAGGAGATAATATGATTCGGTGGATGAAAATTTTTTGAGAGAAACGGGACTAGGTGATCTTGATGAGATGCAAAGAACCGCTTTCATCGAAGAAGCACAGAGACTGCTAGAAAACCGTATCGGTGAAAAATTGAGTGAAGGCTTGAGTTTGGAACAACTCGAAGGAATTCGACGGTATTATGAAGAAAGATAAAAATGTGATGATTAAGAGCCTTGGCGAAACTAGGTGATTATCGCATCGATGAAGTTTATCAAAATCTCTTGAAACGCTACGGAGTAACAGAGGACGGTGGATATTTTTAAGTGAATATTTGAGCGTAAAATGGATTCAAACCAATCGTCCAAATTACGCGGAGGTTTCTCGTCAAGTATTTGAGGAATTGAAACAAGAAGTGCGTGCTTCAAGTGAAGAAATTCGTAAATCGATGACTTTATAGATTAAAAATACTTTGAACACAAAATTTCATCCCTCGAAGAGGATTTTTGAGTAGTAAAATAAATTTAAATCACTCGGAAGAGGGATTTTGGTGGTGAGATGGGTCAGAGTGGAGGATTGATTAGTTTTTGAGTTCTGGATTTTTGGAGGTTTAGGGAGGTGGCGGACTTTTTTATTTTTAGGTAGCCGTTAATAAGATTTGGCATCCATCGGTTTTTGCTGGCTGGTTGAAGTTGGTCAATAACGAGAAAGTTGCCGTCCTGACAAGGGAACGAAAGGAGGATTATTGGATTGTTCGGTTTTCGACGTGGGCTTTTAAAATAATACATTCGTGAAACCCGTAGATTTGAAGTTTGCTTTTGGGAAAACCTTGGAAGGCACGAATGCGATTGAGACCGCTGTGGCGCTAAAGTTCGGATAAGAGAAAGGTTCGGAGTCGGTTTTATCGAACTTAGCGGTGAAGGTGGCCTTCTCATCGTCTTGTAGGGTAGGTTTGGCAGGGAGTCTAGGTGTTCAATGAGCCAATTAGCGCCAATCGTAGCGAGTTTCTGATAGATTTCAGATTTTTCGGGTAGGTTGGATGAGAACTCAGAGGCTTTAACGGTGGTTTGATGATAGTATTGGTCCGGCATCCATGAAAGCTTTAACCAGCTTTCATAATAGAGACAGAAAAATCTTGATCACCATTTAGAATAGCGGATTCGATAGGGAGAGGCTCCACGATAGAGAGGAGGAGAGGGTGGAGATTAAGAATGCCTTCAGGGTTCAAAAAGTTCAAGTAAGTCGGTTTTAATTAAGACGCCGAAAGCTAGCGAGAATACCTTTAATTTCAGGGATGCTTCAGACGAGGGCAACTTCTGCTAGATCGTCCTTAGTTTTAGCATGGAAAAACTAACTCAGGTTTTTCGGCAGTAGAAGTTGATTTAATGTGGCTTCTGCCAGGGTCCGTTGCAAAAAGATAAATTTTGTACTCATTTTTACCTCGAATAAATTATGTGTTCAATAGAAAAAGACTAGTCTTCGTCTGGGAAAAGTTGTTTATTATTCTTGATACGGGTTTCGTAATCGACTGGCTGTAAATCGCCTTTTTTATCGAGCTCAAAAGAAGGCATCAGTCTTTGTCTTTGATACGATCAATGAAAAGAATACCGTCGAGATGGTCGATTTCATGGGCGAGGTGCGGGCAAGTTCGTCGGTAGCTTTAATGCGTACTTCGGTACCATCTTCGAGCTTAGCTTTTGACGCTGAATTTTTCGAGTAGCGGTGGCACCTTGCCATGAAATAAATGGAACAGAAGACAACCTTCAGAAATCTTCGATAATTTTTACCTTCTTGTTTGATGATCTCTGGGTCTACAAGGGTCGTAGAAGGAAGTATTTGCTTTAGTCGTCCATGCTGTCGCGGATAATAATGAGGCGCTTATTGATGCCAAGTTGAGGGCAGCCATAGCAGCAGAAAGCTCGTGAGGGATGAGATTTTTCCCATTCGAGGCTGGCATCGACCATTGCTTGGATCATATCTTTAATTTCATCAGTAACATAGATTGACCTTCTGAGACTTTTGGCGAAGTCTTGGGTCAGGAGAGTCAATAATTTTTCATATCTTTAATATTATAACCGATTTTGGGTTTTTATAAAGCTTAAGCGGAATCTTGTGATGACGTGTGGAGGATTCTAATGATTTTTGTCTAGGAGTTTTTGTGGGGTTTGTGAGATTTTTTTGTAGTATTTTTGGAGTGAGTTTTACTCTGATGCGGTGAGATAGACTAGGGGTTTGGTAGAGAGAGGTTTTCTAAAATTGGAAGTCTTATAATGAAGCTAAATAATCACAATTAATTAAAGGAAAGGGTATAAAATAGACGCCAAAAGGCAAAGGCTTGGATGGAGGAAGAAAGAATTATATTAAACTCCCATGACTATAATTGAGAACTATCTCTCAACACATACGACCAAAAAGTATCCTAGATTTTTATAATCATAATTTCAAATATACTATTCTTCCTCCATTTAAGTTTTTGATAAGGGCGCCGTGGTGGGCACAGAAATATAACCTAGAAATTAAAGGAATTAAATTTAGCTTCAAATATCGGATTGGAATCAGCGGATCAGATTTATTTAGTGGAGCAGGTCAGGCTTGGCGAATTAGATGAGGCTTGGCGGGTCGATAGCGAAAGCGAATTTCAGGATATCGATCAAGCGACTCGATGAGGTGAGTGAGCGAGTCGCGTTTTTGAGCTTTGATGATGATTTGCCAAGAATAGCCACTGGGGTGTATTCATGAAAGGAGGGCGTAGGGAGCGGAAAGATAAACGTCAGGAAATTTTTGAGTGCACGATGGAGTCCCCATGATCTTTTAATAGCAAGATCTTTCGGTTTTTCTTAACGATAGAGATACGGAGCAAATAGAAAAATGGAGTAAATGAGAAAGTTGACGCTCTAATGAGATATTCAGCAAACTTGGCGTAGTCAAGAGATTTAGCAGCAAGAATGACCGGATGTTCGGGCTGAAAAGTTTGGAGGAAAACGTGATTAATATCGGTGTGACCGCGTCCGACGCGACCGATAACCTGGGTGATGAGCTGGAAGAGTACGTTCTTCGGCGGCGTAGTCAGGTAAGTTGAGGTTGGCATCAGCTTGGACGATTCCGACGGTGTTTAGGAGAGGGAAGATCAGAGACCCTTGGCGATGGTTTGAGTGCCAATAATAATATCAATATCACCGTTTTTGACTGGCCTCAAAATTTTGAGGGTGAGCGAATCGGCGGTAGCATTAGTCGGCGTCAAAACGAGCGATGCGAGCAGATTTCAAAGAGTTTTTGAGTTCTGATTCGAGAAGCTTGGTGCCAAAACCTTTATGGATGAGGGAGCCGTGATGGCAAAACCGGACAGGTGGAAGGGACTGTTCATGATGGCCACAAGTGTGACAAATTAGCTGATAGGAATCACTATGAAGGGTGAGCGGAAGTAGACAGTTGGGACAGAGGACTTGGTAACCACAGTGTTCGCAGAGTGTGAGCGGGCAGAGCCACGGCGGTTATGAAAAAGAGGGTTTGTTTGTGCTGTCTTGAGGTTATTTTCGATGTCTTGCAGTAGTGCGTCAGAAAAATAACGATTTTCGTAGTGAAAAGGCACGATCCTTGAGATCAATAAGGCTAATTTTTGTTTGACCGGTGATAGCTTTGCTTTTTTCAGAGAGGCGACATAGGCGTGATTCTTTTTGGCTCAAAAATAATCTTCGACACGTGGGTGGCGGTGCCAAGAAGACAATCGATTTTTAGAGGTTTGGGCCATGAAGCTGGCAAGACGGAGTGCGTGGTAGCGAGGTGGAAGTATCTTGATAAAACTAGGCTCGTAGGGCTTCATCGATATAATAAGTCAAGGTTTTTGAGTGGTGAAAAAGAGTGGAACGTGGGCCCAATCACGACAAAGGGGTGGAGCTATTGGCCTCGTGGATGCGTTGCCAGATAAGGTGACGTTCGGCTTCGGTGAGCTTGGAATGAAGAGTAAATTACTTGGGTACCAAAATGTTCTTGAAAACGACCGACTAGCTGTGGAGTAAGAGAAATTTCAGGGACAAGTAGAATAATGGATTGAGTTGGAATCGAAGAATTTGCTGGGCGAGCTTGAGATAGATATTGGTTTTACCGGAACCCGTAATGCCGTGAAAGTAGTTTGGTGTGAGTTTTAATTTTTATGTAGTTCGGTGAGGGCTTGTTTTGAGCGGAATTAAGGGGGATTTTGGGGGTAGTAATGGCACTATTATTACTGTTTTGGGTGACAGTGGTGAGTGGCGTCAGGCGATGTTAGTGTTGGCAGTGGTGGTGGTGGTGGTGACGTCAGCCGTGGCAGGAGTGGAAAAACTTTTTGCGGCGATTTTCGATGCCGAGAGGAGAAAAAGATTGGCGGTTTTGACGACTGGATTTAGGTAGTAAGAGGAGAGCCAGACAAGACTTTTTAGAGATGAGTTTGGTAGGGGGAATTGGGTGAACAATTTTGTTAATCGATTTAATAATGAAATTTTTGGTCAGTGGGAGCGGTGGTTTTTCGATAAATAATACCGAGGGCGGTTTCTTACCGAGAGGAATAGAAACAATGAGTGCCCTGGAGCAGGTTTTGATCGAAGGAATAGGTGAGGAGGCCATCAGAAAAGAGGAGACTTTTTGAAAGTGGTGGTTGGAATTACCTCATAGTACATCAAGTATGATTTTAGCATTTATGATATACTTTAAGAAAGGAAAGAGGTAAATGTTAGATGTTTTTATCACATCTCAGGGTTCGCTCGGAAGATTTTGGTAGTTTTCGCCAAATATCCGGATTTCAAAGTCCATGTTAGGGGGCTGGCGAAGTTGATTCACGAAGATGCAGGTAATATTCAAAGGGAACTAAAAAGGCTGGAAAAAGCGAATTTTTTTGGTGACTTCGAAAAAGGTAACACGACCATTTATCAGACAAATAAACAATATCCAATTTTTGAAGGAATTGCAGACGATTGTCATTAAAGAGTCAGCAGATGTCACCAAATCAAAAAGTGACGAAGACCATCCAATAATCCAGGAAGTATGTCGAAGATTTTTGAGGAGATTTTAGCTAAAAAGGGCGTGACGGAAGAGTTTTTGCGGCCAAAATACAGCTTGGAACACGCAAAGAAGTTGCCGGATATTGCGGTGGCGGTAGCAGCGAATTAAAAGGCGACAATAGAGCAGGGGTGAGACGGTGCTGGTTTATGGTGATTATGACGTGGATGGAGTAACGGCAAGCACGATAATGTGCGAGGCGTTGAAGCAACAGGGGTGAAGCGCGTAGAAGTGATGCTACCAGATCGTTTTATTGACGGCTATGGGATGAGTGAAAGGTGCTTAGAAAAGCCGTGGAACTAGGGTGGGTTTGGTAGTGACGGTGAGTTGCGGAAGTACAATGCGGAAGTGATCAAAAATTAGCTGAACACAAAATTGATACAATCGTGACCGACCACCATGAACTGATGAACGGAGTGCCGGAGCAGGCGCTCAGTGGTAAATCCGAAGCGATACAGGGTGAAGATGAGGCAGATTTGGAGAAGAGGGCTCCGGAGATTTGTGGGGCGGGGTAGCTTCTATGGTGATGCAGGCACTGGTACTCGAGAGGTTAATTCGCAGAATCAGGAAGAAATGGTTTCTCGATCTAGTGCTAGTGGGACGATTTGTGATTCGATGGTGATGAATCAGATTAATCGAGAACTGGCATATTTTGGTTTGATTATTTTGCAGAAAAACGAAAGCGAGTTGGACTCCTAGAATTGATGCGTGTGGCGGGTGTACAAAAATTGACTCAGAGGCTATTGGTTTTCAAATTGGACGAGACTAAATGCAGGTGGACGTATGGAGTCGGCAGAAATTTCGCTGAAACTTTTTGATGTCGAAGGAGCGAGCAGAAGCAGCGTGTTGGCGGAGAGTTGAATCGACTAAATGGTGAGGAGGCGAACGGCGCAGCGAGCGGCACTGGAGGAGATTTTGGTCGATGAGAGCCGGTAGATGTGGCGGCTGGCAGCTGGCATGAAGGGGTGCTAGGAATTATTGCGGGGAGGTTGGTAGAAAAATACCGCAGACCAGCCTTCGTTTTGGAAACAGAGGGCATTTATAAGGGTTCGGGTCGGTCGTTTGGGTGATTTTAATTTGGCGAGAAGCGATTAAGGCGGTAAATGAGACCTTGATCGGTGGAGGTGGCCATACGGCGGCCTGCAGGGGTGAAATTAAAGAAAGAAAGATCTTGGACGTTTTGCGGAGGCAGTAAACCAATATTATCAGAGCCTAAACTTGACTGAACAAGAAAAATATCTGGAGGTGACGGAAGACATTGAAGTGGATGATTTGGCGGCACTAGATGTGAATTTATATGAAGAAATGTCGGTGCTTCAACCGTTCGGTCAGGGGAATGCAGACCCAATTTTTGAGCTTTTGAATACAAAAATTAAATTCGTAGAAACACTGGGTGCAGAGAAAAAACATCTGAAATTTACTCTGGAAAAGGACGGAAATTTGTTCAAGGCTTTGGTGTTTAATGCGCGGGAAGAGTGGTTTAATTTGGATAAGGATGCCAGTTATAATGTTATATAAATTTAGTACTCAATGAGTGGCGCGGACGAAAAACCGTGGAAAGTCGGTTACTACAAATTAAAAAGAGCGATCCCAGTGATTAGATATTGAAAAAAATCTGTGTTCTCTGGTATAATCCTGCTATATGTCAATAAAAGTAACTAGAAAAAAGACCAGGGTGAGGCTAACGAGAATATTATTCGTCGTTTTAATCGTAAGGTTTTTACAGAGTGGAATTATGCCACTAGCAAAATCACAATTACGTTTCTCTAAGCCTATTTCCAAGAGAGAGCGTCGTCGTAAAGGCAATTTTGCGTGAAATCCACAAAGCAGAAAAAAACCGAACGAATTAAACTTTAGCTTAGACTAACTAAAAACCCTCGCAGATGAGGGGTTTTTGATGCTGATTGGTGCTATACTTAAAATGATGAATATAATTTTTAGGCGGGCCGGGAAGCGGCAAAAGTACTAGGGTAAAGAGACTAGCGAAGAGCTAGGGCTGGGAATGGATTTCCAGTGAGCGATTCTCAGAGAAAGTGAGCCGTGGGTGCAAGAAAAATTAGCAACAGCGCAGTTGTTTGATGATCAGATGGTGTCAAATTTGATTTTTCAAGATTAGAAACTGCGGAAAATGCAATTATTGATGGATATCCGAGGACGGCGAATCAGGTGGATATTTTGTTGTCTCGAGGGGAATAAAATCGACTATATCATAGAGGTGGATGTGCCAAAAATCAGAAGTGAAAAAACGTATCGCTTGAGAGGGGCGGAGCAGGATTCGCCAGAAATTTTTCGAGGAACGCTGGAAAAATTTACCAAGATAACAGAGATAAGATTATTGTCACCGCTACTTGGGCAGCGGGTTGGATTTTGGTGCTTGATGGAGTGGGGACGCCGGAGGAAGTCTATGAGAGGGCGCTTTCGATGATGAAAAACGAAGTAATAAGGTCGGAATCGTAATTTTTAATATTGAAAAAGTAAAAATGATAGAGATGGTTCTGTGATTTTTGTAAAAGAAGTAACAAAGAAAGGCGCGTAGAAAATGATCATGATTTATGGTCCCGGCGGGGGCAGGAAAATCGACACAGGGAAGAATGTTGGCGGCGGAACTGGGGCGAACGTGGCTTTCGGCGGGGCAATTGATTCGCGATTCGAAGCGGTTTTGAGGAATATACTGCAGACAGGGGCGATGATTCCAGAAGAACTTTTGGTGGCACTTTTGACGGAAAGAAATATGTACCGGGAGCTAGAACTCGGGGAAAAGATGTAGTATTCGACGGTCAACCGGGAAGTGTCGAGCAGGTAGAAATGTTGGAGACAAACCGGAATTTTTCAAGAGGTAGAATTCGTGGTAGATATTCGAGTGGATGAGAGAGAGCTCTATCATAGATTGAGTTTAAGAGGTCGGGAAGATGATAATCTGGCGGTTTGGCAGCGCAAAATTAATTATTACCGAGAAAAAGTGTGCCGTTTTTAGCCGAAATGAAGAAAAAGGCCTAAAGTTTACGAAGTGGATGGAAACGGCGACGAGGACGGTAAATCAGAGAAAGCGCTAGTTGAGACGAAAAATGTCAGAACTATTGGTGGGTTAGTAGATTGAGTTTGCGTTAGTTGACAGAAATATTAACAGGGGTATAAAGAGTAGTATAATATCAGAATGGATAAAGCAAAAAATTGAAGCAATGCGCGAGGGCGGCAAGATTTTTGGGGGAGATTTTTGCGAGATTGCGCGAGTATGTCGCAGTGGGAATGACCAAGCGCGAGCTGGATGCCTGGAGTGAGGCAGCAGATTGTGTGCGCGAGGGGCGACGGTTTCTTATGATGAACTAAAGAAAAATTTCCAGGATCGATTTGTATTTCGGTGAATGATGAATTGGTGCATGGTGCGCCGAAATACTGACTACGCGCTGGAAGATGGTGATGAGGTTTCTTTTCGATCTGGTGATTGGCTATAAGGGATATCATACAGATGCCGCATTACGACGGTGGTAGGTAAGGCAAATCCGGCAGTAAAAACAGATGATTAAGACTACCGAAAAAGGCGCTTTGGGCGGAATCGAGACGGTGGCGCCAGGAGTGCATCTGGGCGATATCGGCTATGCGGTAGAAAAAAAGTATTACGCGCAGGGTCATCTCGGGGTGATTGAAAATTATGTCGGTCACTTTTATCGGTAAATCGATGCATATGGAGCCAGAGGTGCCAAATTACGGTAAACGCGGTCGTGGATATGTTTTGAAGCCAGGAGATACGCTCTGTATTGAACCAATGTCATCTCTGGAAACCATATAATCATGTGGATCCGAAGAGCGGCTGGAATGTGGTAGCTGTCGGATGGTTCGATCGGTTGTCACTGTGAACATACGATTCTGGTGACGGAAGATGGGTCTACGAAGTTTTGACTTTGCCGGAGTGTCCAAAAGATAGCATTGAAAAATCTGGCATGGGGAGGGTTGTCAGTAGATTCAGGAAAATCTGACGCAAATGTCAGTGGATTTAGAAGAAATCTGGCGCGGTCGTCAGATTTTTTTGTTATAGACTGGAAAATGTTTATGTTATAATGAAAAATATGAACGAGCAAACACCAAAGTTTAGTTTTTGGCATCGATATGGGGACGCAAAATATTCGCGAAGTAGTCCTCAGTGAGATGAATGGTCAGATTACCGTAGTAGGGTAAGATTGAGTCACCACAAAACGGGGATGAGTCAAGGGTCGTGGTGACGAATTTGCGCAATGCGGTGCATGCGCTCGAGACGGCTTCGCTATTGAAATCGATCGAATGATCGGGATGAATTTGGCAGATGCCTATCTTTCAATTAATGGTTCAAATATTGGTACAGCGCCGACGCAGGTGGCATCTCGATTGACGGTACGGAAATTACTGAGGCGGATGTGGCGCGTGAAAAGAATTTGCGGTATCAGGGATTGTGCCAGATAACCGTGAACTATTAGACGTGATTCCAGTGGAATATGCGATTGCGGGTCAGGGCGGAATTAGAAATCCGATTGGTATGCGCGGGTGAAATTAGAAATGCAAGCCAATGTGGTTTCGGCACTTTGCCAGTCTGTATGAATTTGAAAGAGGTGGCGGGACACCTTAAATATCAACGCTTTGAAATTGGTACCAACGGCGGTAGCTGCGGGTCGCGCAGTACTACTTGAAAGCCAGAAGGAGAAATGGCGTAGCAGTAGTCGAGATGGGAGCGGCGACGACTTCGGTGGCGATTTTTCATGGAAGGTTTCTTGCAATATTTCAGATGTACTCAATAGTGAGTGCGAATCATATTACGAAATGACATCGCGATTAGTTTAGCGGTGAGTACAGAGGTGGTGAAGAAATTAAGATGAAATACGTGACGGCGGGAACTGATTGATAATGATAAGCCGATGACGATGCGTTTGGCGATGAATCAATTAGCTTTACGAAGACCATGGTAAATCAGATTGTGGAAGACCGCTTTGATTGATATTTTTGAACATGTGAAGAAAAGAAATCGCGATTGCGGGTTATGAAAAGAAATTACCAGAGGCGTAGTTTTGACGGGTGGAGGCGCGGAGATGCGTGGAATTGAACGCTTCGCGAGGGAACATATGGAAGTGGCCACCAGGATTGGTTTGCCGCTAATGGATGTAACTCATATTGATAATGAGACCAAAAAGCCGCGTTTTGCGGTGGCAATTGGTTTAGCTTTGATGATGAATGACGATATGCGCGAGCAAAGAAACGCTGTGGAAAGAAAAAGCCGGTGGGCTTTTCTTAGTAAAAATTATTTGGCGGTGGAAGATAAAAAATCTCTTATTCTGGCTAGAAATGTGTTAATATAGAAGTAATCTATAGTTAAAAGTGAGGAATAAAAGATGCCAGAAATAAAACCAACAGAGGGTGGAAAGCAAAGCGACGATTAAAGTAGTCGGTGTCGGTGGAGCTGGCGGTTCTGCGGTAAATCGCATGAAGGAAGTTGGACTTTCCGGTGTTGAGTTTATTGCGGTCAATACCGATGCCCAGGCTCTACATCACTCTAATGCAGACGTGAAAGTTCACATTGGCCAAGGTCTTGGTGCCGGTGGTGATCCAGAAAAAGGTCAAACTGCTGCGGAAGAAAGCCGTGACAATATCTGTGAGGCTATTAAGGATGCCGATATGGTCTTCATTACTCTGGGTGCTGGTGGTGGTACCGGTTCTGGTGCTGGTCCGGTAGTGGCTCAGGAAGCTAAGAAGCAAGATATTTCTGACCGTGGGTGTAGTGACTAAAAGCCATTTACTTTTTCGAAGGTGCACAACGTAAAGAAGAATGCGGATTTTGCAATTGAAAAATTGGCCAAGGAAGTCGATGCTTGATCACGATTCCCTAACGATCGCTTTATTGCAAACAATCGACCCACGCACGCCATTGCTCGAAACTTTCAAGATTGCTGATGATGTTTTGCGTCAAGGGTGTGCAGGGTATTTCAGAATTAATTACTGAACACGCCTGATTAACTTCGACTTTGCAGACGTGAAGGCAATTATGAAGAACATGGGGTTCTGCCTTTGATGGGGATTGGTCGCGCCTCCGGTGAAAATCGTGCAAAATTAGGCTCAACAAGCTATTGAATCACCACTCATCGAAGTGAAAGATTGATGGCGCTCGTGGCGTACTCTTCTCAGTGGCTGGTGGTTATGATATGTCAATGTCAGAAATCCAGGAAGCGGCAGAGGAAATCACTGGTGCAGTTTCTCCAGATGCCAACATTATCTTCGGTGCTTCAATTCGTCCCAGAATTGCAGGATGAAAATCGTAATTACGTGGTAGCTACTGGGTTTTTGATTCGGGATTATTACCGTCAAAAGCGTGCTGAGGAAGAAGAAGCTCGTCGTAATGCGGAAGTGATGGAACGCGTGGAAGCGATGAAATCACAGGCGAGTGAGCCAGTAGTAGCACTCGATTAGCAGTTTTCGATCATTCTACTGCTTCAACCAATGAATTCAAAATGATTTCACGGCTACCCCAAAAGAAAATATTTGGGAACGCATCGGTAAAAAGACGAAGAAGAAGATTTGGATGTACCCACCTTCATGTGCAAGATTCCGCAATAAAAATAACTAACAATTCTGAAATGACTGCTAGCCCAGTCATTTTTAGATAGAAATTATAATGAATATAAATATTGGCATTGGCGATAGTAAAGTGCTGGAAAGCCGGGAAACTACGGATGGCCAGATGATTCGTCGCCGACGAGTGACGAAAGATGGTTATCGCTTTCACGACTTACGAGCGCATCGAGCTACCAACGTTGACGGTGAAAAACGTAGTGGAAATCGAGAGGTTTTTGATCGAGATAAATTGCGTGGGGCGGTAAAACGTGAGTGTGGGGGAAGTTTTTAATTCGGAATTTGAAATCGAAGACGTGGTGAATTCGGTGACTGCGAAGATGTACGCTCTGAGATCGAGACGAAGTGGAATCGCATGAGATTGGTCAGGCGATTTTTGGATGTTTGATGGAGAAAAATGAAGTGGCTTATGTGCGATTTTGCCAGTGTGTTTTTGCAGTTTAAGACTTTGGATGAGTTCGAAAGTATTATTAGGGAACAGAGAAAGAAGAAAAAGAATGCGTGTAGTAATGAGTGGTGAAAACAACATTCAGAATTTGCCTCGGAAGCTGAGATGTGGAAGCGAGACTTTGAATATGAGGCGCGAAAGAGGTGGAATTGATTGATCCGAGACGATTGACGGAGAAATGTTTGCGAGCAGAGAGATATTGTGCAGTATCCGACGGTTTTGGTTTTTGCAAGATGATGGGATGGTGGTAAAAGAGTGGGCGGGCAGACCATTACCACAAATTTCCGAAGTGAAGTACGTGATTCGCGAAGTCTAGATTTTGGGGGATAGCTTTGATGGGGGTGACAGCTTTTTAGTGAAGTCTAGATTTTTGGGGAATAGCTTTGATGGGATGTTTGGCTTTTAGCAAGTCTAGATTTTTGTTGTATAATTAGGGGATGAGTAAAATCAGGGAACAAGCAGAGGCAATTTTGCCTGGGGCAAAAACGCAGCCTGGATATAAAATCTACTGGGAGCAGCACTCTGAGAGTACGGCGAGAGCAGCGGAGACGATTGCGCGTGCCATGAAAAAGATCAGCTTGACCCAGATATGGCTTATGCAGTAGGGATTTGCTGCACGATATTGGTCGGGTGAAAAATGAAACACGCAGGGACTGAAGCACCCGATTTTTGGTTATGAAATTTTGATGGAAAAAGGGCTTTGGAGATTCCAGCACGAATTTCGATGACCCACTATTACGGTTTTTCCGACTTTGAACCGTGACGAATTTTGGGAGGGGATGGACGAGGACACGATTCGTATGACGCAAGAATATATGCTGCGTGTGAAAATTGATGATTATGATCGATTTGATTCAGCTTTGCGACAATATGTGTCACCATACGGGGATTATGACGATTTCGGACCGCTTTTTCGGATATCTTGATCAGGCACAATATTCGACGCGCAGGGAGAACATTTACGCAGGTTATACGATTTAAAAATTGTACTTTGACGACAAAATTGAAGGAAATATTTACGAATTATTCCGCGAAGAAATTATTGAAACCACAATGGATGAACCGAACGGAATATATACGAAAATTTTGAAAAATACAGAGGAAACGGATTAGAAAGAGGAAATATGAAATATCAAAGCAAATACAAGAAGACGAGCTTTTAGAATATGAAAAAGCGTTTGATTGAATTTCTGGAAGAAAAATCAGACTTTTGAAAAATCGATTGAGCAACGCGATATTGATAATTCATATGTTTTTTATGATGGACCTCCGTTCATCACCGGTATGCCACACCATGGAACCTTGCTTTCTTCGGTGACGAAGGATGCGGTGCCAAGGTTTTTGGACGATGCGCGGAAAACGCGTAGGACGTCGTTGGGGTTGGGATTGTCATGGTTTACCAGCAGAGAATTTTCGTGGAGAAACAATTGGGCATTACCGATCGTCGCGAAATTGGCACGAAGTGGCCGCTAGCGACCTATATCGAGAAAGCTAAAGGCTTCGATGGTAGCAAATTCGGAAGCTTGGGAATCGACAATTGAGCGTATTGGTCGTTGGGTAGATTTTTCGTGGCGCTTATCGTACGATGGACAAGAACTATATGGAATCGGTTTGGTGGGCGTTTAAAACCTTGTATGAAAAGGGTTTGATTTTTGAGGGCGCTAAGGTTTTGATGTATGACACCAAATTCTCGACGCCGGTTTCGAAAGCGGAAGTGACGATGGATAACGATGCCTATCAAGAGGTGACCGATCCATCGGTGTTTGTAAAATTTAAGGTAGTGAGTGAGGGTGAACTTCAGGGAGCGTATCTACTAGCTTGGACGACCACGCCTTGGACTTTGCCTGCGAACTTGGTTTCTAGCGGTAAATGAAAAAAATTGACTTATGGTCTGTACCAAGTGGGTGAAGAGAAAATCGTAACACTAGTGAAGACGGCGGCAGAAGTTTTTGAGGGAGAATATGAACTTTTGAAGGAACTTTCGGGTGCGGAATTAGTGGGTCTAGAATATCAGCCTTTGATGGAGAATTTCTCGCGTGAGGAACGTCAAAAGATACCTATCACGTGCTGACTGCAGAATATGTCTCAGATGAAGATGGTACGGGTATCGTGCATATCGCTCCGGCTTATGGTGAGGCGGACTATGATTTAGCTTTGCGCACGAAGTGGATTTTCGTGGATCTTTTGGATGAACAGGGTACTACGTGGAGCAGCTGAAAAATGGTTGATGGACTCCGGGGTACGCAAAGACTGATGAAAATGGAATCGAACTTTGGGCGGCGAAAATAAAATTATTGCTAAGATGCTGCTCGAAAAAGGGTATCGTATATCGTATTAAATATATTAAAGCACGAATATCCATTTCAATCCACGCTCGAAGCAACGCATTGTTACCGAGCATTTCCAAGCTGGTTCTTCAATGTGACAGATTCGAAAACCATGTTGATTTCTGAAAATGAAAAAAATTAATTGGTTCCCAGAATATTTGAAGCATGGACGTTTCGAGAAAAATATCGAAGCGGCACCGGACTGGAACTTGTCGCGTGACCGTTTCTTTGCTACGGCAATGCCGGTTTGGAAGGGTGACAAGGGAAGCGTGAAAGTGGTGGGTTCTTATGATGAACTTTATGAACTTTTCCGGTGCGAGACTCGAAGATTATCACCGTCCATGGGTGGATGAAATTGAATTTGAGATTGATGGCGAACATTTTAAGCGTATTGATAAGGTGTTAGATTGTTGGTTCGAATCGGTTCGATGCCATTTGCGCAGCTGCATTATCCATTTTGAAAATCGTGAAAAATTTGAAAAGAATTACCCAGCAGATTTTATCGTGGAATACGTGGGTCAAGTGCGTGCGTGGTTCTATTATGTGCATGTGGTGAAATACCGCACTCTTTTCGGATATCGCTTATAAAAATGTGATTACTACTGGTACCTTGGCGGGTAATGATGGCCGCAAGATGTCGAAATCACTAGGGTAATTATACCGATCCCAAATCTCCTAATGGATCGATATTCGGCAGATTCTTTTGCGTTTCTTGATGCTTTCTTCGCCGGTGCTAGCGGGAGAAGATTTTCGCATTGATTGATAAAGATGTGTCGGATGTGGCGCGTAAAGTTATCGATGATTTGGAATGTGTTGTGATTTCTTTACGATGTATGCAGAAGTCGATGGCTTTTGATTCCGAGCAAGCAATGGCGGTGAGTGAATTCGTGAATCCACTAGATATTTGGTTGGTTTCAAGAGTACATCAGGTGCGTAATCAAATCACAGAAGGCATGGAAGCTTATAATATTCCAGCACTTTCTCTTCAGTGTTGGAATTTCATCGATGATATGTCGAACTGGTTTCGTGCGTAGGTCACGTAGGCGCTTTCTGGAAGTCGGAAGACGACCGGATAAGTTAGAGGCCCTATTCGACACTGTACTATGTGCTGATCTATCTTGCGAAGATTATGGCACCATTTACGCCATTCCTCGCTGAGGAGCTTTATCAGAAGATGACCGGTGCAGGTGTGGTGAATTCGGAAATTCAGAGTCAGTGCATCTTTGGATTGGCCAGAAGCTGGCGTGATTGATGAGGTGGTACTCTCAAATGGCGAAAGACCCGTGAGGTTATCACGGCTGGTCTAGCGGAAAGAATGAAGAAGACGGAAACTGAGGCGCAAATCAGGTACGTCAGCCATTAGCGAAGCTGGTTTATGCTGGGTGAAAAAGCTGGATGACTTCTATGAACAGATTATTATGGAAGAAGTGAATGTCAAGTCGGTCGAACATGGGAAGCTTTGGCGCTCGATAAGACTTTGACGCCGGAACTACTGGAAGAAGGTAAGATTCGTGAATTGATTCGTTTCGTACAAGCCGCACGTAAGAAAGCTGGACTGAATGTCGATGATCGCGATTAGATTGATGGTTCCAATGGAAGTACCAGAGGCTTACCGCGAGATGTTGATGAATGAGGTCTGGCGGAAGAATTAGTGAAATGAAGGGAAACTTTCGCTTACGATGAAATCGTCAAAGTCCAGGGTGAGAATGTAGATTTCTTTAGAAAAGATCTAAGCGAGGGAGTCAGTCCTACATAGAAAAATGTAGATATAGGGTCTCTACGATAAGTGACTCGATGCAGGAAGCTCCGTAGGAAAATACGGAGCTTTTTGATGAAATTACTCTGTTAAAGCATAAACAGTATTGACAAAAATAGTAGTTTATGTTAGACTTAAAACAAGTTAGACAATAAAAACAAAAAAATGTAAAAATAAGCTAACTAAAGAAAAATAAACAGGAAATCAAATATAAAAAGTCTTCGATATGCGAAGACGAGAAAAAGTAAGTAAACCTAGAATTATTAAAATATAAATAAGGAAAAAGATTTCGAATAGACGAGAAAGTCAATGAAACACTAATAAACAAGCATTGACTGATCAAGAAAAAGTGGAGGAGGTGGATAGATGAATAAAAAGTTATTCAACTATCCATCACTCAGATAAAAGATTAAAAATCGATAAAAGTTGTTCAATTTTATTAAAATAATTGTTCAATCTTTATCAGATGAAAATCGTAATTGTAATAATATTTTTATAAAATTTGAAAAATTACTTGCAAATATAAAATTTGTGATATTATTAATGTAACGAGATCATAAATCAAAAACAAAAATAAAAATTTAAGAGCAAAAGGAAGATAGAGAATGACGTTTGAATTCTTTGATGATGAAACTAATTACGTATCAAAAAGACAAGTCAGCCAAGAGGTGCGTGAGGGATTACCGCTAAGCTCGGTAAAATTTCCTCGATGATTAGCTAAATTTAGCTAGAAACTTGTTCCTGATTTTTAGAAAATAGTCGCTTTTTGGGCGGCTACTTTTTTTGTTGAAGACAAAAACATAAAAATTGTGTTCAAATATAGAAAATTAAGTGTTCAATTATACCCCTATAAGTTTAAGGTAAAATTGAACAAAAATATTATTGACAATCTGATAAATAAAGCGTTATCGTAATGGCATAAGGTCATATTTCAAAATAAAAAGAAAGGTCTCCACATGACTGATACTAATACTTTTTTTCACCGGAGGTTGGACAGATCCAGCCGGATTTTCAAGGTGATAACTTTAAAAGCGCAAGATGAATTGATGAATCAATACATCGAAAAATGATGAGTGAAGCGGGTGTCCGCGTGAATGATCGTTTGCGTGAAGATTTAAAGATGAAAATGCAAGAAGCTATCTTGAGTGAAATCTTGATGGATTTGCCGGATTACTTGGTAGATAAGATTTCAGAGCTTTTTGATGCAGCTGAACCAGATTTTAATGAGGTCCAGAAGATTATCCAAGAATCAGGTATTGATGTACAGTCGGTAACCGAAAGGGCATTGGACGAGTTTGAAAGAAAATTACTTAAAAGAATGCTAGGAGGAGGCATAATGAGTCCTGAAAAATATGAATTCTGCACCAAGCGAAATAGTGATGTTCTTTCAGCAGAGATCAATACTACAAGGAACAGCATGATGCGCGTGTGCAGCTTTCATAATTTAGAATGAATAACTTTTAAAAGGAATCAGAATGGCGAGAAATATTGATCGGGTGAGATGATCGTAGTTAGAGCTCGTCATCAATTTGATCAAAGTTAAACTTGAAAGCTGACACTTTCTTGAAAATGCAAGCTGGTCTTGGTTTAATGAGCGAAAGAGATTCGTGAATATAAAGATAATTTGAATAGACAAGAGAATAATGCTCTTGAATACATGCGCGATGGTGGTGAAGGCAGTCTAGTGCCAATGGAAAATTTGATGAAGCGCAGTCTTGATCAGATTAGTGATTTTGAGGGCCAAAATTCAGGCTACTCCGGAATATCAAGAAATGGAACAAAAGAAGGCTTTGGCGAAAAAAGGCCTTGATATGATTAAAAGGAGCGTCAGAGTAATGACGCAAATCTGGTGTAAATGATTTTTCACTATAAGGAAAAAGTTTACAAGATGCAAGCTAATCTTGCAGAGAAGGATTTTTAGCAAAAGCTTTTTCAGCGGAAGATAAGAAAAACTCAAATGAAGCGCTTGATGCTGCTACGGGAGAAAATTTAATAAACTCGATGAGGAAGCAATTAAATTAACTCGTGAATTGAAAGCTGGCGGCAGAAAATTAACTTTTTGAAGATTATCAAAAGATTGATGCGGCTTAAAGTGCATGCTGCAGCTGAAGCGAAGATGAATGAGATTAAAGAATGCCGATAAGAAAGAAATCGCTTTTGATTTTTGCACAGAATCAATACAAAAAGATTCAAAAGGGCGAACAAAATGAGCGGCGTGGAAGGTTCATTCCTCAGTAAGTTTAATGTACTGACCGGTGAAGATACGATTGAAAAAGTTTGAGCCAACTGTAAAAGGTAAGATTGGTGAAGTAGCAGCTCAAGATTACTGATGCGGAAGAAAGCTTCCGAAAAAAGATAAAAGCAGAAGATAAAATCGAAGAAGTTGCAGAAAATGAATCGAAACAAACTGTGAGAATTTCCTCCAACAATTGTTCCTGGTGAAGAGTTAAAAATGAAAATCAAATAGAATTGTCAGAAAGACGAAAAAGATAATGTTGATTTTGGTGGTAGTAGTGCGGGAAAAAGATCGCTGAAATGGAAAAAACTGGTGGTCCCAGTACTGCTTGACGCTGACAATCAGATTTGGATGCAAAATTACCAAAAGATCAATTAGAACAGCTTCAGAAAATGCTTGAAGAGCAGAAAGAAATGGTACTAGTAAGACTGAGGCTGTAGATTCTAATAGTGATAGAAGTCGAGGAATCTGGTGAAAAATCCGAGACAAACAGAATCGGATACTGAGGATGCTGATATCGAGAGTTCTGAAAAAGAGAATTCCGAGACTGAGAAGAAAAAGTATTGTCGCTGGTGTTATTGAGAAAATTAAGAAACACAGTGATGGGAATCAAACGATTTGCGTTGATTGCTTGGGACTGGTGCGCTGTTGCTCTTGCGGCTCATGGTGGTAATAAAGTTTAATGCCAATAATACTGCCGTCTGAAAAAAAGCATGGACAATAATGGTGACACTAATGGTAATGTCGAGGAAGCTTTAGCAGAGCATGATGCTGAGTAGTGAAGTGGACTCTTTGATTAAGGGAAATTCTTTCAATATTATGGTGGATGGTAATGAAACCAAGATTGAATTGAGACAATATTAATCCGGAATTCCCAGGTTTTCACTGATTCTGAGACGCTCAGGTAATGATATGACATTTGTCGATCGTTCTGGCTTAGAAAGCCTTAAAGAACAGGGAGCTTCAAGTGAAGCTCTGGGTGCTGAGGGTATGAAAGAAATTTTGAATACCATGGAAAACCCTAATATGGCAAGTTATCTTGGTGCTTCTTTTCAGTGCATTTGAGATGGCTGACTCTCCTACTGCGGTGAATGATATTACCTATGTGATCCAGCACGGTGATGCGGAAGCTGCAGGTTGCGATTAAAGAAAAAGCTAATAATACAATTGCTAACTTCCTCGAGGGTTCAACTTTGAAGCTTGGTTCGATTATGAATGAGACTTACCAGTCTGGTTATGCCTCGAACAATGGTGGTGAAGGTAATCTTCAAGTAGACATGGCTCTTGATAAAGGATGGTGTATTCCATAAAGATCAAGCAGTAGAATTCGTTTATGCTGAGAATAAAAGATGGCGAAAATATCATGGATAGGAATGTCCGTGATGGATTTAAGGAAAAATTCACTTAGAGCTCTGGGTGTGATTGAGAAGAATGCTTCAGATGGTGAAGTGATGAATATCATGTCTAGTATTAAAAATCTTTGGGTATTAATGAAATGTGGTCAGGTAATCTTCCAATACTTAAAGACCGAGAAGAAGGAAGTAACTAAGACTGTAGATAAAACAGAGTATACGACTCCAATAGTTACTCCGAAAAATGTTGACACTGATAGTAAAAATAAAGAGCCGGAACCTCTAAGCCAAAGAACGAAACTCCAGCTTCAACTCCAAAGGAGAATCCAAAGACCCCTGAGAATAATGTAGGTAACGCAAGACTCAATACGGCATCGGCGAATGACGAGCGCCAGTAAGCGTGAGTTATACTAAAGGGATAGTGCATCTGAATATCAAAGGCGAAGATGAAAAACACGCTCAAACCAAAATCATTCCCGGGCAGTGAAGATAACAGATAAAGCCCAGTTTGATCAAATGGTGAAAGAGCAGCTGAAACAAAGATTTGACGCCAAACTCATCTGGACTATCCAAGACAATAGTCAAGGTATTGTTCATCAAGAAGGTGTAGCTACGGAAAAACAAGACTGATGCGGAAAAATCGCTCAGTATTCCAGAAGAGAAGCCAGTTAAGTGAAGATGTTCAGGGGTCACATGAGTGAGAATAAAGAGCTTAACAGACGTAGATATTGCTGATGCAGTAAAAGTGCTACTAGTGATAATGAAAACTTGCTCATGAATCTGGACAAACTCATACGGTAAATATTGATACCAAATTCTGAACAATAATTGTACTCAATAGAGAAGAAAAAAATATTGAACAAATATATTGTACAAAAACCAAAAATAGTCTAAAAATGAGTTTAGGATCTTAATCGAAAAGGAGATCGATGAACATAAACATAAAAACAAAAAAACCTGGGAAGATATGCGTAGTTCTGCGCGTCATATCTTTCCAGTGATTGAGGGCAGTGGTCACGGTGCGTTCAGCCTTGGTCAGATTCAAGCTCCCAGTGCATGCCGAAGAGGCTATTTGGGAGACCTACCAGGCCGACTTACACCTGGAGAATCCAGCAGATCACGTCACCTTTAACTCGATGATGGATAATCCCAGAAATTGGCAATGAAGCTAACTTCGTTCGCGTGTACGAAAGGCAGGTACTAAAGATATTTGTACGATAATGTTACGGTAGAAGCCGGTTCAGAATATGAAGTATTTGTGTACTATCACAACAATGCTTCGGCTAAATTGAATGACGGTGATCATCGTGGTGTAGCTCGAAAAATGTACGTTTGCGATATGGATAAGATTACCGATCGATATCACTCTGGAGCAGCAGCCATCTTGAAGGAACTATCTCTTCTTCAAATGCATCACCAAAAGAAGTTTGGGATACTGCTTATTTACATTCTAAAGAAACTGTTTCTTTGCGCTACGTACCTAACTCTGCAAAACTAAGTAATAGTGGTTCATTAAATGGTTCTACTTTGAATGATGACGCGCTCTTTGGTAAAGATGGTGGAACGTTCTTAGGCTATACGAAGAACTACTGGGGTGTGATTCCTGGTTGTAATGAGATTTGCCGGTTATGTAAATTCCGTATTAAAGTAGATAAAGCAGGTTTTACTGGCGAAAAATGGCTTCTAAGGAAAATATGAATGATTACCGTACAGAAAGTACGGTGGCTCCAGGCGAAACGATTGATTTCAAATTACGCTATAAGAATACTGGTACGACGATTCAACGCGGAGTTTCTGCTTACGATTTGCTCGGTAATGGTATGACTGCAGTTCCTGGTACGACTTTCTTGAAGACTCCTCGTTCTGCTGGTTTTGAAAAAGAAAATCTCTTCAAAAAAATGGTTTCAATATCGGTGATTACAATGCTGGTGAAGAAGCTTTCATTACCCTACAAAGTAAAATTCTCTGAAGACGAAAAATCTTCCCATGTGGTGACACGGTAACTTACAATAATTCAGCTATCGCGATTCTCGACACTACGATTCATAGTAAAAGTAAAGGTTACGGTTCATCGTGATTGTGCAGATAAGCCAAAAAAACTCCTAATACACCAAGGAACTCCTCACACTGGTGCTTCCGAAACCGTATTAGCCGTAGTGGTGACCGCCATGATTGGTATCGGTACTGCTTACTACATTGCTTCGACTAAAGCAACCAAGGCTTTAGAAAAGCAACACGAAGATCAAGAATAAAAGCCCTTTCGATTTAATGTAATCGTGTAGACGATTAAGTACGAAAAAGAACCCTATGAGAGCAGGGGTTCTTTTTGAAGACATGTGGCGAAAAATTAAAGATAGACTAAATTTTATGACAGTTATTGAAAAAGCGAACAAATATGCTAGAATGAGTCAAAGTTAATAATACATTAAGGAATATTATGAAAAAGGCAGTTGTACTCATCGGCGGTAAGCAATATATCGACTTGAGAGGTGAGACCCTACAGGTGGACATCTCCTCGGAAGGAACTAAAGAGCTCGAAACTGGTGCTTTACTTGTAATTGATGGCGATAAAACCCTCGTTGGTACGCCAGAAGTCAAAGGTGTCAAGGTTTCAGCTAAGGTGTAGAAGAAAAAAATCGCTGGTGATAAAATCCGCGTAATCGCTACCACTCAAAGAAGCGTGTCCATAAAGAAACTGGTCACCGCCAAAAATACAGTGTGATTGAAATTACTTCAATCAAATAAGAAAAAGACCTTACTGGGTCTTTTTGTGATTTTTATGAGATGTGATGAGGTTTTAGAGGTTTGGTTGGAAGATAAGGTGGTTTTGGATAAGAGTGAGACGTCCGTGATAATGGATTATTCTTATGAATATTATGGTAATATATAAATAGATATGGCGAAGGTAATTTGTATCACAAATCAAAAAGGCGAGGGTCGGGAAGACGACGACCACGAGTAATTGGCGTACTATTTGATGAAGAAACAAAAAGTCTTAGTAATTGATTTTGACCCGCAGGAAATGCAACATCGGGCCTGGGTATTGATAAGGCGCAGTTCGAGCGTAATTATATGAATAATGAACTTTCAGATACGATGTCGGAGGTGATTCTGGGGAGAGACGATTATCGATATAATTTTTGAACACTAAATTTAAGGGTTTGGACTTAGCACTCTACACCCCAACTAGCTAATGCCAGAGTCGAGATGACGAAGCTGAGTAAAAATTTGTTCAGCTGAAAATGTACATTAATGAAGTGCGAGATAATTGTGATTTTGTGATTATCGACCTGCCGCCAAGTCTTTCATTATTAACCGTGAATGGGATGATTGCGGCGGATTATCTTTTGATGCCAGTACAGACCGAGGTTTATGCGCTAGAAGGGTGGCACAGCTGATGGATTCGGTGAAATTAGTGCGTAAGGCGATGAATCAAATTTGAAATTATTAGGGTACTTGCGACGATGTATGATAAAGCGTACCTCTTTATCGGTGCAGGTGTTAGCAGAAATTAAGAAATATTCCGAGATAAGGTTTTTGAGACGACGATTCCACGCAATGAGGTTAGCGGAGGCACATAGTCACGGAGTGCCGGTGGGGTTATGACCGATTCAGTAAGGGTGCGAAGGCTTACAAGGAATTAGCAAAAGAAGTATTAAAAGAGTGTAAAAGAAAAAGAGTGTGAAATGGCAAAAGGTTTGGGTCGTGGTTTGAAAGTTTAATTCCTACGGATATCGTAGAGGATGATTTTTGATATTACTTTATCGAGAGGATAGCTCGAAGAGCCAGTTGACGGAGCTAGATTTAGCGAAGATTACACCAGAAACCGATCAGCCACGTAAAGATTTTTCAGAAGAAGCCCTGGCAGCTTTAGCGGATTCGATTCGCGAGCATGGGGTTTTTGCAGCCGATTGTAGTGGTGGCTGAGGGTAATAAATATAAGATTGTGGCCGGTGAGAGGCGTTATCGATGCCTCGAAGATGGCGGATTAGAAAAAATTCGGCGATTATTCGTACTCTCGATGCGCAAAAATCAATTAGAGCTTTCGATTATTGAAAAATGCTCAGCGCGAGATCTTAATGCGATTGAAAATGGCGACGGCTTATGCGAAATTGAAAAATCAATTTCAATCTTCAGCCAGAGGAAATTGCTAAACAGTGGGGAAAAAGTACCTCATCGGTGATTAATACGATGCGACTTTTTGAGTTTGCCGGATGAGTGAAAGCATGCGATGGTGGAACATAAGTTAACAGAGGGGGTGATGCGAGCCGCTAATTTCGGCAGATCCAGAAATGGTGAAGAAGATTTTGCCGATGATTATTGAGGAGGTTGGACGGCGCGTAAAGTCGAAAGCGTTATATCGCGGGAACATAAGAAGAAAAAGTTCGAGCGAATTTGCTAAAAAACCAATGTTTATCTGCACAAAGAGAATGAATTGAGCGAAAAATACGCGGCAAAAGGGTGCGCGTGAGGGTCGTAGTGTGACATTTGCTTGCAAAAAATGAAGAAAAGATACAGAGATTATTAGCGAGATTATAATGAGTAAAAATGTGTCAACTGAAAAATAACAGAGAGAGAACAGGCCGCGATTGATTTTGCGACCCAGGCGCATGAGGGCAGAAGCGAAAAATCAGGTGAGCCATATATCATCCATCCACTGGCAATGATGATATCTTGCGGAGTGAGGGAATGGATGAAGATACAGTGATTGCGGGGTGCTTCACGACACGGTGGAAGATACTGGGGTGACACTGAGAAAATTAAGGAAAAATTCGAGTGAAACCGTGGCATTTCTCGTGGATGGTGACTAAACTAGGGTAAGGCTGAGACAGGGGATGCGCGATATTGATACTTGTCTGCCGGCGACGAAAGATAATCTCTTGAGACTTTTGATTGCGACGGGAGCAGATGTTCGAGTTTTGATAATCAAACTAGCCGATCGTTTGCATAATTTGAGGACTTTGTCGGCTTTGCCACCGAGAAACAGAAGAAGATTGGTGAAGTCACTGGAAATTTTTCACCACTGGCGGACCGTTTGAATATGGGGAGACTGCGCGTGGAGATTTCCGATATTGCAGTTCTCATATGTTGACCCAAAACGTTTTGAATTTTTGAAAAAAATTGATTGAAGAGCGCAATAAATCCATGAGAAGAGTCTAGAAAAAGATCAAAAAGAAGTTTCAGGAAAGCTGGCGGCAGAGAAAGATTAAATTTGAGATTGATGGACGGGTGAAATCAGTCTATTCTCTGCATAAGAAAGTCTACGCGAAATATAATCAGAATATCGATGAGGTTTACGATCTGACGGCGCTTCGAATTATCGTGGAAGATGTGACGGATTGTTAGTTGACGCTGGGGATTATTCACGCACTTTATACGCCGATGACGGGCAGGATTAAGGATTACGTGGCGATGCCAAAGCAGAATGGTTATCGAGTCGCTGCATACGACGGTGATAACGAAGGATAAGCGTATCGTGGAATTTCAGATTCGCACGAAAGATATGCACGAATATGCGGAACGAGGTCTCGCGGCGAGCTTTTTCTATAACGAGCAAAAGCTGACGGAAAATTATAAGATGGGGAAGATTCAGCATTTGCCAACGAACTTACTCTGGATTTCGGAACTACAGATGGCGGCAGCGCAGCTGAAAGAGGGGAAACAGGTGGATATGAAGAAATTAAAGATCAACTTGTTTGCGGATAAGCTTTTCGTTTATACCCCGAAGGGGGATATTATTGATTTGCCGGTGGGGTCGATACCGCTCGATTTTGCCTATCGTTTGCATTCGGAAGTGGGTGGACATGTGATTGGGGCGAAGATTAATGGTAAACTTTCGAACTTGAACACTAAATTAAAGAATGGTGACGTGGTGGAGATTTTGACTTCAAAAAATCAAATGGTGAAGCCGAGCTGGTTGGATAAAATTATTACGCCACATGCGCGCAATAAAATTAAGCAACAATTAAATCACACAATTCAAAGATGGTGATGGTGGCGAGACTAAGAAGGCGGAAGCCGGCAAGAAGATTGATGACGCGAAAAAGTCTGAGGGCGAAGAAAATCTGAAGTAAAACAGAAGTCGGATGTGAGTAAAAATAAGCCCCACTTATGCTATAATTAAGCATATGAGAAAACAGAGGTTGAAATCACGAACGAGTTTGATTCAGGGTCTCTGTTTTTTTGGTGTTTGGCTTGATTGTGATTCAACTGTTTTCGCTTACAGGTAGTGAAACCATAAAATTTATGCTGCAAAAGCGAATCAGCAACAGATTATGAAAGTCGACAATTTTTGCCAAGCGTGGGGAAATTTATTTTTCTGGATGGTGACACTCCCAGTGCCAATTGTGATGAATAAAGAAAAACTTATACGATTTCGATTGATCCAAGTTTGGTGGTGAAAAACGGGAGGAGAGTACTAAAAATCGATGAAATAGTAGGAGATTATCGCACTAAAGACGGGCTGGGATGAGGTTTTTGCTGATCCGGAGCGTAAATATTTTGTGGTGGCGAAAAAATGTGCCATACTCGTGAAACGAATAACTTTGAAAACGCGGATTTGACCGGAGTTTACGAGCAGGAGACTACGACGCGGAATATGTCAGAAGGGAAATGGCAGCGCAGGTTTTGGGTTTCGTGAATCAGGAAGGTGAAGGTCAATACGGGGTGGAAGGTAGCTTAAATAAGGAATTAACAGGGGAAAACGGTCTGCTAAAAACCGTGAAAGACTCGAATAATGTGCCGCTGACGATTGGTAATGAAAATGTGAAAATTCCGGCGAGGACGGGAAGAATTTGAGTGCTGACGATTGACCGCAATATTCAGAAAAAGCGGAAGAAGCGGTGGATGAGTGACAAAAATTTCATATTACTTATGGTTCGGCGATTGTGATGAATCCGGCGACCGGACAAATTTTTGGCGATGGCGGGTAAACCAGGGTTATAATCCGGCAGAATACGCCAAGGTGACCGATGCGAAGGTCTTTCAAACCGATGCGACGATGAACGCTTTTAACCCGGCTTCGGTGTGTAAGACTTTTGCGATTGCGGCGGCGATTGATTCTGGGGTGATGACACCAGAAACGACTTATTACAATACGGATAAGATTAGTAATTGATGGTTGGCCGATCGAGAAATGCGATTAAAAGGGGGCACACTGGGGAGGTTTCATATGCAAACCGTGCTGACTTTGCTCATCAAATACGGGTTCGATTCAGGCTTTGAAACTTTTAGGTGGTTCGGCTTCGAAATTACTTATCAAGGTAGGAAAAGCTTTATGATTATTACCATAACCGCTTTAATTTGGGTAAAATATGCGGATTGAATTGCCGGAGAACGAAGGGTCAATCAGTGCCACCAAACGATATTGATGCGACGGATGCTAGGGTACGCGAATATGACGTTCGGGCAGAGCTTGGATCTTTCGATTATTCAAGTAGCTTCAGCTTTTCGGCGGTGGTGAATGGCGGGGAATATTATCGTCCGACTTTGATTGCAGGGGAAATGAAGGATGGTAAAAGTTTGTGCGAACAGAGCTCGCAAAGGCGGATCACGATGCATTAAATAAGAATGATACGAGTAGAACGATGCGTCAAATGTTGCATACGGGACGTCTAGTTTTTCCGAATGTGAAGGGATATGACGAAGATTACTATGTGGGTGGCAAAAACTGGTACGGCGCAAACTGATGAAAAATGGCAAATATAGTTTCGATGAAACGATTGGTACCTATGTGGGTTTTGGGGCGAAATCTCTAGAGGAAACACCAGACTATGTGATTATGACGAAGGTTTGGAGTGATAACCGAAAACTCGATGGCGGGATGAATGCGAAGCCGATTTTTGATGAGATATCGAAGTATATGATAAACTATAATAAAGTCAGGAGGTAAGGCGTGGGAAATTTAGATAACAATGCATTGTATGGTTTACTATTGTCGCTCGGTACCTTTTTGCTTTCGATGTTTTTGACGCCTTTTTACACTCACGTAGCTTATAAATACCATTTTTGGAAGAAGCAAAAAAAGACTACGGTTTCGGGTGACGGCTTGCCGATTATGACGAAGTTGCAGCGCACAAAATTCAAGCGAGTATTTCCGACGATGGCGGGAATTATTGGGGTGATTGCGGTGACGGTGGTGACACTGATTTGTAATTTTGATCGTGCCAGACGTGGCTGCCGATTTTTGGTTTTCTTGGGTGGGGCGATTGTGGGCTGATTGACGATGGAATTAATGTTTTTGGCTCAGGTGAGGGGCAGCTGGGACTGCGTGCGCCCGATTAAGTTTGCGATGATTACCGTGGTGAGCTTGGTGCTAGGGTTGGTTTTTGCCCTATAAATGGGCTGGACGAGTATCCATATTCCATTTGCAGGTGATATTGAAATTGGCGGAGTGGTGATGGTGGGATTATTTACTTTTTGCGGTGGTGGCGACCTCAAATGCGGTGAATATTTCGGATGGATTAGACAGGGATCTGGCTGGGGGTCTTGCGATGATGGCTTATGGTGCGTTTGGTACGATCGCGCTATTTCGTAGTCAGGTTATCTATTTGCTTTCTGTATGACGGTAGTGGGGTGGCTGTTTTCTTATGTCTGGTTTCAATGTGCCCGCCAGCACGTTTTATGATGGGCGATATGAGGTCGTTTGCACTGGGTGCGGGGCTTGGTGTGGTGTCAATGATGACAGAATTCATTGTTACTTTTGCCTGTAATCGGATTATTATTTAATGGTGAAGCAGGATCATCGTTTAATTCAGATGATTTCGAAGAAATAAAGCGCTAAGATTTTTATTTCAGCGCTAATTCATCATCATTTGGAGGCGAGTGGCTGGGGTGAGGCGAAAAATTGTGATGCGTTTTTGGGTAGTGCCGGAGTTTGTGCGATTGTGAGGGTATTTATTGCGATGGTGAGTGGAATTGTAAAAATAAAAATTTTTCGGAGTGGGATTAGATGCGACAACATAAGGCAAATTATAAAATTATCATTACGATGATAATTTTGATTGCGATCGGGCTAATGATGATATGCCTGGTGGGTCCGTCTTATGCAAAAGTGAAGGGGAAGATACGGTGTTGGGTGGATCAAGTGAAAGTATCTGAGTGATTGACGGTAGTGCTATTTTTTGAGACCAGAGTAAATTTGGTTGAAGTGAAAAATGCAAAAAACCTAATGGGATTTGGCGAATCACTGGATGCGATAGCGAAACAATTACCGATGATTTTTGTTGGTTTTGGGATTATCCTTGAACTTGCTACTGGCGGTGTCGACAGGACATTCAAGTTTGGCGTATTGTCAGTTGAGGGCCTGTAGGTGGCTGAGGTTGGGCCCGATTACGATTCAGGGTGTCGGATTTTTGGAAGTTAGGAGTGATGCTTTATCTCGCAAAAGATTACCGCGGATTTTTCAGGCGAGGGGTGGATTTTTGGAAGAGGCTGGCAGGACGACGGCACTCGGAATGTCGATGCAGCTTTTGATGGATTTATTTGCGATGGTTAGAAGCATGAGGCGCAAAACCGCGAGTGAGAAGGTTATATGAACCAGGCAGGGGTTTTCAGGGTCAGCTGGGCTAGAGACAGGCTGGTTTTTGCTAATCAGGTGAATTTTGGCGCGTAATGGTTTTAATGGTCAGAATTTTTGGCGGGAAACTTCGTGAGGGAAGCGTTCAGGGAGAAGTTGGAAGATTAGGCGAGCAAAAATTTTTAGCGCGTGGTCAGGCTTCCGGCTGGGCAGAGTGGGAGATTTTACGAAAAGCTATCAATTTTATGCAGAAATTTTTGGTGTTTAGGGTTTCATTATTTTTGATTGTGGTATCTCAGAAAGATTTGGGTTCGGCGGTACCACTCTGGGAGTAATGCGCTGACGATTTTATTTGTGGCGGGGATTAAGATTTGGAAAATTATGATTTCTGTTTGCGGTAATTTTGGCGCTAGGGTGTGGGGATGATTTGTCTTCACCGCACTCGTCGTGAACGCTTGTTTACTTTACGGGTAAGGGTGATGCGACGACGAGTATCATATCGAGAATGCTTTGATTACGGTGGGTTCGGGTGGATTTTCGGGGTGGGAATCGGGTAATAACGTGCAAACGGCAGGGATATTTGCCGGAGTCAATTACCGACTCGATGTTCGCGGTGGTTTCGGAAATGTGGGGAGTTTCGTGGGGGCGGTGACGGTGATTGGACTTACGTACATTTATTCATGGAAATTTTGAAAGTGGCGAACACTTTCGGAAAAACCTCTACTTTTAGATTGAAGTGACGATGGGGGTGTTTGCTTGGTTGTTTTCACAGGTGGCGGTGAATATTGGTGCGATGATTGCATTGATTCCACTGACTGGTATTACTTGCCGTTACTTTCGAAAGGTGGAACGAGTCTTTCTGATAACGTGTTTTTGGATTAGGGCTAGTAATTAATATTTCACGGTTTTACAGCGAGGACGGAAATTTCAGATGATGAGCGAAATGAGGAAATTAAAAATAATTTAAGAATGAGTAGAAGTAGTAGATTGGGAGGAAGAAGATGAAAATTTTTAGTAGTAGAGCTGCGGATCAGGCGGACATATTACTCCAGCGATGTCGGTGGTGCAAGAAATTTTGAAGATGAAGCCGAAGAGTAAATCGAATTCTGGACCGATGCGAAATACTATAAAGAAATGTAGTGAAGCTGAGCAGAATGAGGCAGAAAGTTGGCTTAGGGGTGGCGAAGAAGAAACGGAGTGAAATTATATTTGCGTGCGTAAGGTCTTTTGCAGGGAAAATTTTCATCGTTATCATGGTTTGAAAGTTGTCGGATTATTTTGATAATCATGCGAAAAACTTTTTGTGATGTAGTGTTCGGAAATATTGCAGGAGCCTTTCGGGTTTGCTATGGGTTTTTTGCAAACTTTATGGCTTTTAGTCGAAAAGAAAATCGTCCGGATGTGATTTTTCTGAAAAGAGTTCGATGGGGCTGCCGAGTCGGAATCGTGGCGGGAATTTTTAAGATTCCATATCTGATTCATGGAGTCGGATGCGACGATGGGGCTAGTGAACCGAATTTTGAGCAAAAAAGCGAAAATTATTGCCATGGGCACGCCGGTGGAGAAAGAGGACTCACGCTATGTGTCTGTGGGATTCAGTGGGAAAGAATTTGAAAAGAGTGGCTGGAGAGTAAAAGGGCGCTTGAAAGAGAATTAGGGATTTGATCCGGAGCGAAATTTGGTGATTGTGACGGGTGGCTCACAGAGGTTCAATGCATATTAATCAGGTAGTAGTGAAATTTTGCCAGAACTTTTGAAAATATACGTCGAGTGGGATCTGGTGTCTGGTCGTAAACATTACGAGGATATGATTGATCTGAAAGAAATACGAAACTTGGGGAAAAAGGTAAATTGACCTCGAATTTCGGATGTGGGAATTTTCGCCAGTGATGCATGAAATTTTAGGGCGGGAGATATCGTGGTCTCGCGTGCAGGTGCAACTACGATGGCGGAACTAGCCAGTCTGGGAAAGCCAACGATTTTGGTGCCGTTTGAAAAAAATTGCCGGGCGGACATCAGGTGAAAAATGCGGAAAAATTGCGCGTGATGAGGCGGTAGGAAATGATTTTTGGACCGCGACATGGAGATAGCTCCCAGAAAAATTATTGAAAAAGATTTTGAATTTGCTAAAAATAGTGAAAAAGGCTAAGCTAGTGATGAATTTTAGAAAATATGCGAAATTAGATGCGAGTGAGTCGCTCGCGAAATTGGTGTTGGGCTGAGAAATAAGACTGAAAAATAGGTTTGAAAGAATTAGGGTTAAAAATAGGTTTTTGAAAATAAAAAGGCGATAAAAAGGTGAGAATTAATAAGACGATTGCCTCGAAAGCGGGAAGAAGTGATTCTGGAGTCGACGAGGATTAAGGAAGAGGCGAAAGCGTAAAAAGGGATGCGTTTCGTGGGGCTGAGTACGGCGCTGGCGCTTGGTACAGCAGGGTCTGACACTTGGCGCGGTGAGTCTGATCAATCGGGATGATGCGAAAAAAAGCCGAAGTGAAACCGACAGTGGTGAATTTGACTTCGAGCGTGAAATTGTCGATGAATCAGGGAATAAAACCTGATTACGGACAAGATTAAACAGTATGTGGCTGACTGTGAGCAGGACTTTGAGAGGATTTGGGGGTGAAGATGACTAAGGTGGTGCTGCCGACGGATGAGACGAGACAGCTGGATGTCTATCTCGAGGCCGTATAGAGTATTATAAGTGTCTGATCGACCGTTCGCCAGCAGAATCGGCGGAAGATATCGAGCGGATGCAACGCTATTTGATAGCGAATAATCTCGCGCCAATTTATGTGGATGTGAGGATTGAGAGTCGCGTCACTATAAATAACTGCAGGTGAGATTGAGTATAAAAATTAACGAAGAGGTTTCCATGAAGAAGCCTCTTTACTACATGTGGGACTCTTTTACTAAGCTGTTTTCTGGGTGATGTGGTCTTTATGAAAAGATAGAAATGATATGTAGACGTTCGGTTTTTGTGAGGATGACGAGGCTGGCGAAAGTTGTTCGGTTTTGATATTGGAGATTTTTTGGAGGTGTTTAATTGAGTAATATATTTTGAAATAAAAGATAATGTTCGCAAATATGAGCGTTCGGTTATTATGTAATAAAATTAAAAGACAAAATGCAATAAAAAGCTGGGAAGAGGCTAGATAAAGCAAATAACAGGAAGCGTCAAAAAGTTTTGCACAGGTGGAAAAACCTCGACAAATAATTTGGCAAAGATTTAACAGGGTGAAGTGAGCTCTATATATACGGTGAGGTTTGTGCAAAAAATAGATATGGTGGTTTAATTGTGGAAAGAGTCTGCGAAAAAAATGTGATTATGTGAAAAGTACTTTGCAATAAGCATAAATATAATTTAGAATTGGGTCAGTGGATAAATAAAACAAAAACCACAAAAATAAAAGTACATTAAAAATGTTTGAGGTCGGTCAACTAGGAGTCTTGGCGCGTTTGGGTCACGCGTAATCAAAGCCATTCGTACTTCTTAAAACACCTCCCAGATTAACTCAATATGCAACCTACACAATAAGTCTCTCAACAATCATAGTTATGAGCCGCGCAAGTGGTAAACTGTGGTACTTTATTGCTAGGTAAAACGTTTCGTTAAAAATAACAAAAACTATATAAACACAAACACGCTAAAATTTCTAGTTGAGCGATCTCAAACAAAAAGCAAATAACTACAAAAACCTATCAGAGAAATCTCGGATAAGTTATAATGATAGTTATGAATGAACTTCATAAACCTGTAATGCTATCAGAAGTTCTCGAGGGACTCTAAACCCGAAAGTGGGCGAATCTTATTTGAGATTTGACTGGCGGGGATATGCAGGCCATGCAGGAAAGGTTTGGCAGGTTACGCAGAATTATAAAAAGATTCCATCTTGGTAGATCGAGATGAGAATGCTGTGAAATATCTTCGAGAGAAGTATCCATTGATGAATCAAAGTTAGACATTTTACGAAATGGTTTTATGTGCGGCGCAACACTTAATCGAGTGTGGAAAAACTGATATGATATTGGCAGATTTTGAGTTTCATCTCCGCAATTAGATAATTCGGATCGAGGTTTTTCATTCAAAAATGATGGGACTTTAGATATGCGCATAGATGAGGACGCAGAATTATCAGCTGAAACGGTGTAATCATTTTCCAGAGAAAAACTGGTAGAAATTTTCCAAGAATACGGCGAAGAATCTATTGGTCTAGCGAAAAACACGCGAGGAAATTGCTAACGAGCTCGACCTTTTTCTTCAACTAAGGAATTGGCGATCGAATCGCTGGAAAAATGGATGGCACAAAAACATCCAGCCACAGGTTTTCAAGCTGTAAGAATTTTTGTAAAACGATGAGCTTGATTATCGAAAAACTTTTACCATTATTACTAAACTAGAAACCGGAATGGTAGGGTGGCATTGTACTGTTTCATAGCTTAGAGATCGGCTGGTGAAGCAATATTTAAGCAGGAAAGTGCGCTAGGTATGAATCGAAAATTAACGATTTTGACGAAAAGCCCGGTAATTGTGGGGAACCTGAACTCGTTATCAACTGGCGAGCAGAGAAGTGCAAAATTAAGAGTAGCAAAAGAAATTAAGGCTAGCTCAGATTTTAAGCACGACTTCAGCTCGATGATAAAAATAAAACAGGAGGCAATATGCCAAAGCAAATCATTGTAAAAACACTCACGCGCACAAAAATCAAAGTTAACTCTCGTTAATTAGATAAACTTTGGGAGCTTTTGCTCCCATATGACGGGAAATTCTCCTAAAGGTGAAGGCCCCGATGCGGTTGTGAGTAAATCGTAGAGTGTTTTATATAAAAATATGACCTTCCCGAAGACCATATTAGCGATGCGGTAGTGCGGTTAATATGGGACTTCGGTCTACGAAATATTTTTGTGTAAAAAGATAGACTCACAGCAATTAGAAAAATAAAAATAAAAATAATTAGAAATACTAATTAAAATCTTTTTGCGACAAGATTTTTAGGAGTATTGCGAGGAAAAATGCGAATCACAGTTAATGGACGAAAAGCAAAAGCAGTTATTCAGTCCGTACCAGAATGACAAGACACGCGTACAGCAGAGTTTGCCCCGAACGAATTTTTTACGCTAGTGCGGTTTCTTCCGGCTATTCAAGAAACCAAAAATAGTGTGAAATATACAAAGTAATGTGTTTGGTCGTTTTTCATCGGCTTTGATGATTACGATTATGGTAGCTATTTTGGGACTTTTGTGTCTCAGAGACAGTCGCAAACTACCGCTTTTCGATTACAAAATTAACGAGAGTGAATACTCAGCTATCCGATCTCGAGGCAGAACGAGATGATTTCGAGTGGAGCAGGCGAGGCTGCAGTCGATTGCGAATAGCAAAAATTCACTAGTGGCGTCGAATAGCAAACCCGTGACCGCCGCAGGGTTTACTGAGATAAAAATATTGTTTGTTTTTGGTTTCTCTTTTTCGGTGATGGATGTTTGCGAGGCGGAAATTACCACTGAATTAAAATCAACTCAAACTGAAATTTGCGGCTTTGAGTCTCTGAGATTTTTGAGCAGGGTATTTGGCCGCTAGTTTGCTATTAATTGGTCACTAGTTGGTTGCTAGATTGAAAATGTAGGCTGCTCTCTCTAAAATATGGTAAAATAATTTAGATAAATGTGTCCTCTTGGGGGCGGTAAGGGTAGTATGGCAGAAAATCAAGACAAGGTGATTCAGATTGCGGGTTCAATTACCGTAGATGAGCCTGCTAAATGCGCTCGGTCTTTCCGTGACATTTTGATTGGCGAACTTTTTAAGCAGGGAATCGTGGCGACGATTAATCAGCGCCTTAGATTTTTGATACCGCGAGTATTATTATTGAAGAATTGGGTCTAAAAATGTGCGCTTGGACGCAAGAATACTTCGACCAAGACTTCAGAACTAAGAAGGGAATTATCAGATAAGGCAGTGATACGTCCACCGGTGGTGGCGGTGATGGGTCACGTTGACCGTGGGCTAAAAACGACTTTGCTAGATACGCTTCCTACATAAGAAAACCGTGGAGGGGAAGCGGGTGGTGATTACGCAACATATTTCGGCTTACCAATTGAAAGCATAATGAACGCTTGATTACTTTTTCTGGATACGCCAGGGACACGAAGCTTTTGCGGCAATTCGTCAACACGGTGCGATGCTACGGATATTGTAGTGATCGTGGTGGCGGCGGATGATGGTGTAAGCACTCAGACGGTGGAAAGCGATTAAGTTTGCGCAAAGTGCGAACGCGAAAAATTATCGTAGCGATTAATAAGATTGACTGTGAAGGTGCAGATATTCCACGCACGATGGCAGATTTGGCGCAACATGGTTTGAACCCAGAAAGAATGGGTGGCGACATTACGATGGTGCCGATTTCGGCTAAAGCGCGGAGATAATCTGGAAATTACTCGACTTTGATTCTTTTCGACGGCAGATATCGAAGAATTGAAAGGCCGACGTGCATATTCCTTCTGAAGGCTTTGAGTGATTGAGTCACACATGGAAGTCGGTAAAGGTTCAGTGGTGAATCTTTTGGTGACCGGTGGGAATTGAAAGACTGGAAAATTTATCGTGGCGGGTAGTGCTTATGGTGAGATTCGCACGATGCTAGATTTTCGTGGTAAGCTAGAGGGTAAGGCCACACCTTCGACCCCTGTCACGGTGACCGGTTTTAAGGAACTGCCAAATTTCGGTGATAAATTTATTGAAGTGAAAGATGAAAAAGTCAGCACGCAAGATGGCGCTTCTCAACGCGCAGAATTTGGTGGAAGAAAGTGCTTCCGCGAATGTGACGAGCTCAGACTTACTTCGCATGATGAATAACGCCGATAATGCGAGGTCTTTAATGTGATCATTAAAGGGTGACGTGCTCGGTTCAGTGACTTCAGTGGTTGATTCTTTGAAGATGATCGATACGAAGGGTGAAGTGATGTAAATATCGTGTCTTCCGGCGTGGGTGATATCACGGAAAATGATATTTATATGGCCGAGGGTGACAATACTGTGGTCTATGGCTTTAATGTTAATGTGCCAACCAATATCGTAAAATTAGCGGCGCGTGACGGTGTGAAATTCGCAATTATAAGATTATTTATGAACTGCTCGATGATGCGAAGACTTCGATGGAAATCTTTTGGATGCGGAAATTGTGGAAACTGAAATGGGTGAAATGAAGATTAAGGTCTTTCGTACTGAACGCACGGCAATTATTGCGGGTGGTGAAGTTTTGACAGGTCTGGCGAAAAAGGCTTGATGGGTCGTGTCTATCACGAAAAGAATTGATCGGTGAAGTGGAAGTCGATTCAGTACAAAAAGAAAAATGGACGTGAATCGAATTGGTGGCGGTGAGACTGGTGGCATCGCCTTTGCAGTTGAGAAGAAGTTGGTGATCAAGTGAATGATCGCGTAGAATTCTTTACTAGGGAATTGATGTCAAAAGAAGCTTCAAAATTAGTGTAGCCTGAAGATATTTATTTTTGAGAAAACACGCTCAAGGGGAGAATGTCGCATGCCTTTTTCGGACTGCTCAAGGGCGCTTGCCCGAGCCTATGTCCTCAAAAAGGTAAGACGATATTCTTTTGTAATCAAAATAGAGATGTAATTTTTGATTTTTAATAAAGAAGGAAAATTAATAATGCTTTTGGTTTTTCTGAAGATTTTTATGGTAAAATAAATACATATACTAAAGCCAAAATCACGATGCTTTAGATTTATTTTGTGGAAAGCACCTGGTAAAGTGCTGGTTTTTGTTTGGCTTTTCTAACGGTGCAGATTTTAATTCGCATGAAAGCTTCGGCACCTATTGTGCCGACCTTGTCAGTTTCGATATTCACTTTAATCGTAAATGGTATTAAATCATCAATTCTTCCAATAAGACCAAAAGAAATTCCTTTGTCCTTAACTGTAAATACTATCTTTTGTATACTAGTTGCACAGTTATACTAAGTGCTAGAGACGGACAAAACGGCTTTGGTAAATACTGGATCACAAGGTGTAAAATTAATTCAATTAATGCGAATCTACCGTTAAATAATTTGCCGAATAATACTTGGGGCTATAAGTTTGGCACTTCCAACGAATTGTGCTTAAGTCAACTATCTGGCCAGTGCAATTTTACAAACAGCAGGAGACGAACCTTGAATTGAACCAGATAAAAATTGGTATGAAATTAGCCGATAATCTCGTATCAGGGTATATACTAATAAACTAATCTGTCTTTCGTCTCAGTCACTGTGCAAATGCGTTATGATGATGAAGGCCGGATTTAATAACCACTAGAAATGAGAATCTGAATTGAATCCAACAATATCATGGTCCCAGCTCTATGTTGGCTAAGCCAAGTATTAAGGCTTTTTAAAAGTAGCCTTAGCTCCAGTCATACTATATCAACAATTAATGATCCGAACCTGTCCTGATTAATTAAAAGCCTGGTATAACGCAGATCAGTCGGTATATATTATTCCCCGAAACAGGACTTATTTGAACCACAATTCTGTGGCAGCGATGTTTCAGTGGTTTGCAAGAAATGGAGACGATTGATCTTAGTGGTTTTGATACGTGAGTGACTTCGATGAATACAATATTCTATACAATGAGTAGTTTGAAAATATCGATGTTTCTGGTTTAATACACAAATGTAACTGATATGTGTCGATGTTTGATCAGACTGGAGTGATTGAGGTTGAATGTTTCAATTTCGATACTAAAGTAACCAATATGGGCTATATGTTCTTTAGTCTAGCTAAGGTAAGGAGATTAGTTGACTAATTTTGATACGCGAAATGTTACTAATATGTTCTGGGATGTTCGAGATATATGACAGCGGTGTCGAAGATAAAATTTTAGCACCAAATTCGATACAAGTAATGCGACTAATATGGAAAAGTGTTCTCTAATGCTGAATCGCTCAACAGTTGGATTTGTCACATTTAATACTAAGAAGATAAAAATATGACCAGTATGTTCTCACAGATGTCTGTCAGAAAACTCTGGATATCTCGAATTTTGAAACGCCCAAACCCTTGAAAAATGCTGGTAGTATGTTTGCGATTGATTGGAGTTTTCAGGTAACCTTGAGAGAATTTACGTGAATCAAAGATTTTGATATATCGAAATTAGTAACAACAAAAATGCCTTTTGTAGGTCGTTATAAACTTAGAGGAGGAATGGTTCGTATCTTTCTAACCCAGCGACAGCTGATTTTGGAGTTAGCTCCGCGTGGATCGTCCAAGTGCAAAGGTATTTTGAGGAAGAGCTAATTTTTGGAAAGGGTAGTAGTTGTGCTACACTTGGGGCTGAGTTAGGGACGAGATCGTGATAGTTCCAAAAATGATTTAGTTCGGTTTTGTTCGGTTTTGGGGTAGAAGTGAGAAGAGCTCGATTTTTAGAAAGTGTAAATCAGTATACTGGGGAGAAAAGGGAGATGAAGACCACGAGGACAGAGAAGAAAAAGTTAGAGAGAGGAAATACAAATTTGATTTTTCCGTGAAATTTGACGTAAAATAAATATTTCACAAAGAAAGATTTCGCTTAGATCAAGAGGAAGCTTAACAGGGTGGCTGGTGGACGATTCTGAGCTCTTCTCCGAAGCCAGAATTATCGGAATTAACCCGTGTGTTTGATATAAAATAGGCTGGTTTACCTCTGTTAAATGATGATTTGAGTGGATTTTCAGAACCTGTGCGGAGTAATTCTCAGGTACTTAGAAGAGCTTTTATAGTCTGTGGATGCTGTATTTGACCGATTATGAGGCGGGAGTAAGATGAGCTGGAAGAAAATGTTTAGTGATTTCTGTTTTATGGGTAGAAAATTAGAGTGGACTGCACGATTGTTTATATGTGGGTGGATTTATTCTGATTGTCGTAAAATAGTTATTGTGCGACATTACGCATAACTCCTAACATGATCATCATATTAAAAATTTATGCAAGTGGGTAAATCTGCATGTTGTCAAAGTCAGCGATTCGGGTTCTGAATAGTGGGGGTGTGTTCTGAAATAGTTTGGAATTCTAATCTTCACGGGACGATAAGTTCCTAGAACAGAAATATCTTTTGCGGTTAAATTGTAGAAATTAATGATTTAGTTACATATTTAGAAATATATGCACTTATAGCATCTAAATTTTTCATCGAGCAGGGAAGCAGCTCGATAATCCAACACGAAACCAGTTAGAGTATAAATAGTAATTCCTGTCCTGTTTTAGTGACCAGAGTCTTTCAGACAGCCGTTAAAATTAGCTAAGAGGGCATGGAGTGCACAGCCCCATCCTTATGGTATTCAGGAACACAAATATACTTTAATTCAGGTGAATGTTTATCTTTTGGTTGGAACCATTTAAGCATAACATTCTTGCAATGGATGAATGAATAGCGATCGTGTTTCTTTGGATCGAACGTAAAAAGTACAGAAATATTTGAAATTATTAGAGTAAATAATATCTTTAATAGCAGTTTTAGATCGGCGTGAGAACTATAAGAGGGTAAATACTTATCTTCTGGGGCGTAAATTGCGGCGGGAAAATTGATACGATCGGAAATAAACTATTTCAATACAGAGTTCTTTATATGTGCCGACTTTAATCATAGAGGACAAACTTTCGCTATCGTTGATATATATTGCACCTTTTGCATGTGCCTCACTCAAAAAGTGCAGGCGCGGTGTGTGCTGCTATCAAGTAAAGTCCACATAACGCCCGATTCTTACCGTTTTGATGGCTTAAATTAGCATCGGCATGAATCCGTCAAGCCGCGTACGGCATTGACTGATTCATTAAACCGATTTTCGATGACCACTAAAGCCAAAAGGGAGATTATTCTTTAATAATGAGAACTATTAAAACTTTATCGTAGAGAGACCGTGGACATGATCGTTCAGGATTCCCAGACCAACGACCTAGATCATCGCAAAGAATATCATCGCCACGGATGAAATCATTGACTAATTTATTGGAAATTTTAGAATGCTGGCGTTGAATCATATAAAGACACTGCTCACGTAATGATTTATCTAGACGACCATAAATTTGAGATGATGATAAAACAGAAACAAATGACGTTTTCGAAGTTGCGAAAAGCATGAACTAAATCTAACTATAACGCAGTGGCACGATCAAATTATGCTTTTGGAAAAATAAATGACAAGAATTCATCTAATAAAAGAATTTATAACCTTATCTTCCTGTTTAATTCCGGGAGATCTAGAAAAGGTCGAAAATAACGTATTTTTGATATTTTCTCACCTATTCCAAAATTAGAATAGATTTTGTTAATCTTCCAACCTTTTTCTCTGATATTGTTGCAAAGTCGCTCAAAATACCAGAGCATGGAAGCGGTCTTACCACCTTGGGAGCCACAAAACATATAATGGCCATAAGAATCTCCTTTTTAATGCCACCGAATCGTCTAGTTTTGACAAAACGAGCAAATATGGAGTTATCACGTTTATTATTGACGGCAATGGGGTCGAGATTAACATATGATTGAGTTTTTCGCATAGTTCCTCTAACGAATCGGCACATACGTTTCAAACTTTTATCGATATTTTCAAAGAGATTCATCAGTAAATTGATAAGAAGACATTTTCATAAAAACTCCTAAACGTGTAATTTTGACTAGTAAAAGCATAAATCTTTTGTGCTATAAGAAAAGCTAAAATGCCACTCAAGGCGGTTTTGAATAGAACCGAAAAGCAACAGCAGCAGTGCAAATGGTAGCAACAGAAATAACATGAAAAACCTCTCAATAACGTTATTAAATACAACCATTATAATTAAAAGATAAAAGATTGAAATAGCAGCCATAAAGACTAAGCTAATACTAATTATAAATGCCCATTTAAGTCCATTAACAATCAATTCACCCATTTATTTACCTCTCAATCTAATTGTACCATCTAAATCAGAACCATTAAGCCAACGCATAAGAATCCAAAAATCAACATCATGCTACTAATCCCAAGCATGGGAGTAAGAAATAGACTGAACATTGTCGGGAAACCAAGGGCAATAAGTAGCGTCAGGTTTATTTAGCATTTTTACCAATGGTTGGAATCGGCTTACAGCCACCACCAGTGAAAAGAACCAAAAAGACCAGAAAACGGGTTAAAAGCAGTAAAACTGAATAAAATTGCCTAATTTATTGGATGGTCATTACCACTTATCTTCCTGTCTCTTTCATACAGCTTATTTTGTTGAAATTATTTGATTTTGTTGTTGAATCTGATTATTAATACTATTGTTAAGTTGATTATTCTGATTGATAATAGTCTGATTTTCGCTAACTAAATTATTAAGAAATTGAGTATTAGGATCAGTATGAAGTTCAATATTAGAAATGTCAATCAGCTTTGAAACGTCAGGAACAGGATCCAAAACATCGGGCGAAAAATATTATGAGTAGAAGAAGATCATAGGGCCAATCATAAGACAATATGGATCTTTTTATAGAAAACCACCCTCAGGAGAAAAGAATACAGAACCAGATAACCTAATAACAGAATCTTTTATTCTCAAATAACGATTACAAGAGTTAGAAACAACACCCTTACCAGGAACGCCATCAACAGAAAGTATCAAGAGAAGGATATACGTTTTTATTGCAATCCCAAAAATTTCAGTGGAGGCGACCAATAAACAAGAGTAAAATCAAATTATAAAGTGATCGATACACTAGATTGAGGAAGAGAAAAGCCCAAACAACCTGGCGACTAATATTCACAGGAGTAGGGTTAGGATTTCTAGGAAAGTGATCAACAACACGAGGACTAGAAACCGGCAGGGATTATGAAATGTCAAAATCACGACGAGCGATACTATAATGTGAATTGAACCAACCAATTTTATTGATTGAATTAATAGCACTAACGTTGTTGACTGATAATGATAAAGTACAAAATACAGAAAATAAAGAAAATACAAAAAGAAGATAATTTTGTTAAGCATTTCAGTATCGTCTCCTTATACTGATAAACATCTTATATATAACAACAAAGAAAAGCTAAGACAATTATAGTAGCAGGAAGAACAAAAGCAGATTGAAGATTTGGCGGAACTAAAAATATTTATCGGTATAGTTAAAAGTACAAGAATTAGAATGATAAGAACCAGTATAATAGAGCCCTATCGACCTGAACCCACTTAAATCCGTTAAGAATAAAAAGTATCGGAATAATTGGAAGATCTAAGTAACCTGTTGACCAGTGGTAGAAATTTGAAGACAATTATAACCGGTAGGTAATTCAAAAATAATTCATTTTAATCTCTCTAAATAAACTTATGCTCCCAACTAATAACTAAAACGTAGCAAAGGTTGAAGAAACCACGCTAATGTACCAATAGTTGGCCTAGACTTTGAACTATAATCCCTAAAAGTCATCAAAAGTAATATTAGAAAAATCAAAAGTATGTTTCATTGAATGTCTCATATTCAATATAACAGCATAAGTAAACAAGAAGAAATATAATCTAAAATTTTATTAATATTTTCTAAATCTTTAGAAGTTTCTAAAATGTTTAGTAATACAGAAATAAATATTGTTCAATAATAATCAATAATAGTAGTAATAAAATCATGAAAGTTAAAACCCTCACTCTGGGGACCGCTTTTCACGCAGTCTCGACAAAACGTATTAGATTCCACGGAACAAACCGATAGCCCAACGCACTACGTAGAACAAAAGCCTACAAGTACGGCGACGGCAACGATTGGAAGAACCGTCATGACACTCTGAAACTTAGCGAGGTGAGCGTCAGATAATCAAAATATTCATGCTGAGACAGCTGGTGAAGCTGCGCATATAGCTGCTTTCATAAATATTGTGTAATCACCGATGATAAATCTTTTCAATACTGATTAAGCCACTTGCGTTGAAATTCTTTAAGAAAAACTTTTAACTGGGATGCCTCATGAGGTATTATCTACTGCACGAGGCCCTCAAAGCGTCTTAATTTGTTCTAAAAGAGTAATAGAGTCAAGGTACAAAGAATAGTCATCAAAATCAGCTTCTGAAATCTTAATATTCATGGGGAGGGTAATCTATAAAGATTGAGCGTTCAAAATCCAAACATTTCAGATGAGTTAACAAAAGATACGCTTAATGAAACCATTAATAAAGTGAGTTCCATAGGTAATCAACTCCATCCTTGGTTTTACCCTGCTTAACTGCAAGTAACTTAATTGATCCGTTAGATCTTGGTTGAGATAATCTTTAATTTGACATTTTTAGTCCTTTATTAAATTAATTTATCTAGGTTAAGAATGTCTACTGCAATATTTCGACAATAGTTATTGTGCGACATTAAGAATCTGAAAAAAGACGGTAAACTATCGTCTACGAAATTAACTATAAAATATCCTGCTTATGCTAAATTGAGTACTTTTTGAGGCTTTTCCAGACGGTCGTAGACGTGGTTCTGTGGTGCTTGGACGAGTATTTTATGGTCTGGCAAGAAAAAGTCTCGTATGGCGCTCATATGGCCTGATTTTTAATTTAGAGTAATTTCCTGCGACATTTGGATTTTGGTCAACTAGTGCAGATTTTTATTTTATATTATATAAAAATTTCACTAACAGAGAGGAAATGTCGGATGAGGGTGACAGGACTAGTGGTATTTTAAAGGGTAGTAATAGAGGTAAAAGACTAAGTTTCAGGGTTTGAGGGGTTTTAGTAGTGATAAAAAATCAGAGAAATAACAGAGGTGAAACAGGGGTGAAAATATGAGTGAACAGGAGTAAAAAGTGGGTGAAAACAGAGTTGAAATAGGAGAGTGAAAACAGGTGTGAATAGGGGTGGTGTAGAGAATAAACAGTGGTGGAGAGTGTAAAAAGAAAATAAGCCTAAATGGGCTTATTTTTAGTTGATTAGATGGGTTTAGGATCGGAGACAGGGGTTGGTTTATTTCCCTTTTTCTTGAAGTTGCTGCGGTTTCGAGGTTACGATTTTTGAAAGTTACGATTCCTTGCGGCTTAGCGTGAGATTCGTAGGGGTGCTGTTGTTTGGGTTCTGGTGATAATGTGGATGAAGCTGGGTTTGAGGCATTCTCAGAGCGTCTGGACGCGATTTTCGGCTGAATCTGGTTGATCAGCTGTATTTGGCTGTGAGGCCTGTTCTGGGGTCTCTGATGCAGTATGCCGCATTTGAGAGCTAGTAACGGGAAATTAGAGGTGGAAACAGGGTGTAGAGTGAGGGTAGAGGTTTTTGGCTGATACAGAGGTAGAGTTCTGGGTCACTACAGAGATAGAAGTACATGATTAACGAAAAGGGATGTTCCTGTGCTGAACCTTGATTTGTGGTTTGAATTGGATTGGCATTTGGTTTTTGGGTAGATGTTTGACCTTGAGATGCCGTTCTGAATCTGAGATGTGGATTGATTATGCGTTGCAGTCTTAGTTTCTAAGATCTCTTTAAGATCTTTGGTCCCCAGGTTTTGTTGATTGGTGACGGAGTTTGGTGAAAACTTTTTGGTATCGAAAGGCTTAGCAGACATCGAAGGTTTGCCATTAATGAAAGTGAGGGTTGGTAGAATTCTCGCGAGGGGCCTTTGTCGGCTGGTTGGCGGCCAGGGATTTGAGAGTTCTTGCTTGTATTTTTCGCTCTGTTCGATCGTCTCGCGAATTTGGCGCTCAATCTCGGCGCGTGGGATGGGAATAATATTCGCGAGAGTGGGGCGATAATTTGATCGAAGTATCGTGAGGGCTATGTGGGATATTTAGGGTAGCAGCAGAGAAGGCTGGTACTTTTTCCCCACCGATAATCATGGAAATTACGAAGTGGCGGTTGTTCATTTGGATCAAATCAGATTCATCGAAAACTAGGGGCGAATTGCTTGGAAAGAATTGGCGCATCGTCGGCAGAAACGCGAATGAAATGGTGGTACCGACGTTACCGAAGACGGCAGTACGGACATTTTTCGGTCATCTGGGAGATGTACTGAGTCACTACGGTGAGATTGAGGCCGTATTTGCGAGCTCGAGAGAATTACCGCGAAAAGAATCGGTGGCAAAGTTCTGAAACTCATCGACGTAGAGATAGAAACGACGGCGATTCTCGACCTCTGGAATATCCGAGCGCGACATGGCGGCTAGCTGAATTTTTGGTAACCAGGAAGGCACCGAGAATACCGGCATTGTCTTCACCGATGAGACCCTTAGAGAGGTTGACGACCAAGATCTTCCCTTCGTCCATGATCTGACGGACATTGAAAGGTGGATTTGGCTGACCGATATTACTGAATAATTGGGTTGGCGTAAAGCACCAGCCTTGTTTGGGACTGGGCGACTGATTCGTTGATTTGTTTATCATTCCATTGACCGAACTCGTGTTTCCAGAATTGTAAAGACCGTGACGTCAGTACAATAATCGAGAGTTTCTTTGCGGAATCTTTATCGGTGAGGAGGCGTGAAATATCGAGCAGGGTGGTCTCTGGGACGATCGAGAAGGGCAAGTAAAGTATAACGCAAGATGCTCGAGACGTGGACCCCAAGAATCGCCAAACATACGCTTCAAAACGCCGATTACCTCAGAACAGACGTTTGGCTATTCGAGGCATCGGAAACTTCGAGTGGGTTGAAGCCGACCGGATATTGCGTGTCAGCAGGGTTGGAAATAGATGACATCTTTTGATACGGGAAGCTGGTACGAAAGCGGAGGTTATTGACCGCAAAATCACCGTGCGGATCGATAATACAGTAACCCTGATTATAGAAAACGTCAGAAAGGGCAAAAAGCTCGCAGACCAGATTTACCTGCACCGGTTTTGACCGATGATGTAAATATGGCGAGAACGATCGCGACGTAGCATGCCAAACTGATGATTGATACCACGGAAATTAGTTAGACCGAAGGCGGAAATATTTTTCGTCATTGCTGGCAATACCGGTGATGAGAGGAGTCGCTGGCGGTTCAGCAGTTTTAGGTGGCCCAGACGATGTTTGGAGTTTCTACTGAGGTATGTGGTAAATGATAAACAGAGCGAGCTCGGAAATATTGAGAATGAAGCCTTCGTCGGTGAATTGACGGAGTTTGTAGGACTTCGAGATCTTCTCTATTAAAAAGCTACCACCGATGGATTTAAACCGTTGAGGTTGGTGGAGTTGTATTGTTTGAAAGTGCACCGACTAGAGCCTGCATATCGAGCTGAGCATTAATTTCACTGTCACCGAGGTAGGCGAGGCGGATTTTGACCTGATAACCGAGTTTGGTGGCCTTAGTTTCGGCAGCGGAAATCTGTGATTTGACACGTTCAGAAAGCTCGACGGCTGGTTTTGGACTACCAGAGCCACCACTTGGTGGGGTGGAAAGTGCAGAAAGAAGTTCGGCTAGCCAGGTCCAATCGATATTAAATAATTTAAGAGAGGAAGCGGGATTTTTGAGCTTTTGACCCAAGCGTCGGTTTTTGGTGCCAGGAATCGGCGACTGGACGTCGGGAGGATTTGAATCCAGAGCTCTTCATTGCTATCAGATTCAGTTTAGCTGAGAGTACCAGTAATGCCAGCGAGGATCGACTTCGAAGGTATCAAAGGTCTTTGATCGGCAGGACTTCATTTTCGGTGAGCGAAAGCTCCGAGCTGTAGACGACATTGTGGCTATGAAACGGTTTCAGTGTAATCCTTTGTCGACGACGTGAATTTGGACACTTGGGTATTGCGCATAAATTTGGCCTTCGACGAAGCTCTGGAAGGTTTTGGCACATAGACATAAAACGAATTTGTCCATGGAGAAACAATCTCAAAACTGAGGTGTTCCTGGGCGGTGCCAGATTGACGTAAAAGTTCGCATCTTTCAAGATACCATGAAGTGAGGCGAACATTTGCTCAGCGGAAAGTTCCTTTTGTCGTTATTTTTGGAATTTCCAGCATCAAAAAGTACTGACTCAGATTTAAGGGTCTTTAATTGATTGATATAATTTTTTATATGAGATATCCTAAGACACCAAACGATTGGGAGCCAAACAATAGGGCATCAAGATAAAATGAACTAATTCCCGCTATCATACTTCTATTTTAGCATTACTGACCGAGTTCGTCAGCATAAGTATAAGTGTTTTCGGTCGACACGACGAAAAGTTTTTGTTCTGAAGATTTAAGAGAATGGTGGTTTCTTTAACTCTGCGAGGGTTTTTGAGCACGCGTTTGACGATTTCTTCTCTCGTGAGCGGCTCGCCGGCTAGGATGTCGGTAATGATCTGTGACTAGTGCCGCGCTTGTAGCCCCAGATATCGAGGCATAAATACCGCGACCGATTAAGACAAAGCGAGGGTCTTTAATGAGACTCGTTGTGGATGGCCTGGTGATGACATTTTTACGGCGGAATTTGAATTCGAAATCGCATCATGCAATGTCGCTGAAGTGCATTGGCTCGTTTTGATTCTTCAAGATAACGTAAATCTTGTCACGGATGTTTTGGGATTGACGGTTGGCCATTTGGCGAGACCCCATTGATCATCTAGTGAAGAAGAGACTTTGAGAGATGGAAGCGATGGCAGCGGATGTGATTTGGGTGCTCATAATTAAGTTGGCGTCAAGCTCATCTAGGCTCATTGAGAGCTTTATTATTGCGGATAAGGGTGACAATTTCATCGGCTTTTACGCTTAATTTCGCGTTCGTTGCCATATTCGGCAATGCCGGTGGCATTGTAATAGCGTTCAGATTCATCGATGTGGACCAGACGGGCGGAAAATTTCACTAATAAAATTAATGGCGGCGAGTTCCTTTTTCGTTGGATTGTGGCCGTAGATTTTTGGGCTAGAGTGGAAATGCGACGATTCTTCCCTCTTCGACGAGGAAACGGATAATGATTTTTCGTCGGCACCGAGTTCAGGAATTTGATTGTCTTCGGCCATGACACGAAGGCGGATAATGATGGCTTTTTCTAACTGACGGACGCGTTCCCTAGTAATGAAAAGCACTTCTCCGATTTGTTCGAGGGTTTCTTTATGGCCATTCAGACCAAAACGACGAGAAATAATCTCCTTTTCACGGTCTTGTTCTATAATATTAAGACTTCCTGTCAAGGCTTTCTGAATAGTTTCCGCATGTTGATCCATCTTATATTTTTCCTTATCCACCCGATAATATATAAAAATTACTATAATTATAATATAAAAATTATAAAAAGTCAAATAGGAATCTTGTGTGGTCAGCTTTCCGTCTAACTTCTTTAAATATTTTATCATAAATTGTACATTTAGGACAGAAAATTATATCTAAATTTTAAACATTGGCGGTTTTCATGGTGTGGTTATAGATAAATGCTTATGTTTAATGTTGTGATAGGGTAAAAAGTCGCTTCCTATTAGTTTAATAGATGAGAGGCGACTTTGATTTATAGTTTTTGCGGTTGATCTAGATTTTGATACCTTCTAGCTTTTTGTAGTCTTTTTGGCGGTAGCTTTCTGCTGTAGACTTTCTTGGTATGATAGTCTTTTTCGTCGGAGTTTTCTTATGAGCAGATTTTCTTGGTTGAGAGTCTTTTGGCGGCTGGAGTCTGGAACTTAATAGAAATTTCTTCAGCTTCTTCCTGGTGATAGATTTCGGATCACGATCTTTTGGAATTTTGGCATTATTTGGCCGACTACCACGACCTGCAGCGGGTTTTAATGGCTGGACCCTGATATATGGGCCGAAGTGGGCCGTTAGATAATCTTAATATCACCCCAGTCGGCGAGAATAGAGTCGATTTTTCTTTCTGATAGAGTCCCCGGCGGTTTCGAGGAGTAATATGATACGGATTTTTCCGCTTCGTTGATTTTTGCTAGGTGCGATATTATGTACCAGCTTTAAGAAATGGACCGAAAGGCCATTCATGACAATTACTTCAGTGCCGTCCTTGGCGTGACCAAGAGAGCGTGGTAGAACTGGCAGTTCTAGTCGCTGAGCGCCTGTTCGAGTCGTAATGGTTTTGACGTTTTACCCTTTGGGTAGAGGAATGAAGATTGGCCACCACTTTCCTTTTTCGTTTTCGCGAGCTGCAAAAAGCCTCCGTTTTGCCAATTTTGGCACTAGATTTTTGCCAGTCTTCGGGTCAGTGCCGAGCTCGGTGGCGGAATTATAACGATTGAGCCATAGCGGAAGCGTCAATGCATCAGAAAATGGGCCATAAAAATCACGGAGCATCTTTTCAAAGCGAGTGAGTTTTTCTCAGCAATAAGATCGAGTTTTTCTTCGATGCCGGCAGTAAAATCGTAGTCGACGATGTCTTTAAAATTTCTCACAGAGGAAATTTTGAAACTAGCTCGCCAACTGGAGTTGGTATCAACTCCCTTGGTGGAACCAGTCCGAAATAGTTTGTTCGGAAATTTGATTCGACTCATCGAGGGTGAGCTGCAAAATATCGCGTGGCTCACCTTCGGATTCAGCTGATCACTACATTTCTTGATCTGAATAGCGTTAATAATGGAGGCATAGGGTACTTGGGCGCCAATACCGAGTTCTTCAGCTTGACTAGTGAACCTTCAGTGTGCGAGCAGGTGGTTTTGGAAAGTTTGTTTAGCTAGTAGGGTGTGGCGCTTTACGCTGTCGCCAATCTGGAGGTTTGGCAGAGTAGTGTCTTCTACTTGCCATAAACCGAAGGAAAGCCATCAAAAATCTACCATCTCCCCAGTGAGCCTTAAATCGTTCGTTTGGTACAGTGTCGGCCTCGAGATAGAGGCTGGTTTTAGCCACTACGGCGTTTTTCATTTGGGAAGCTATAGTGCGACTTCGGATTAATTGATATAATTTCTTTTCGTATTCGTTTTTACCTGCTACTTCCACGTCGATGTGGGTCGGGACGGATGGATTCGTGAGCCTCTTGAGCGTTGGCGTTTTTGGTGATGAAAACGGCGAACTTCGAGATAATTCTTCGCCAAATTCGGTCTTTAATAAGATTAGCAACTCGGCTGAGAGCCTGATTCGAGAGGTTGAGCGAAGTCGGTACGGTGATAAGTAATGTGACCAGACTGATAAAGCCCCTGAGCGGGCCGACATGGTAGTTTTAGAGCTAAAACCGAGGCGGCTATTGACTTCAATCTGGAGTACGGCAGCGGTCAGAGGCACTGGATTAGCTTTTTGCTTCGGTCCAGATTTTGCACCTAAAATTGGCATATCTTTGAACTGCTCGAGGAAAAACTTAGCTTCTTTCGCGTGGCAGAAAAGTGGTTTTATCGAGATTAGCTTCATCTCTGAAGAATCGAGATCAGAAATATTAGCAGCTTGGTCACTGAATTTACCAGTGACTTAAAACTGATTTAGCATTAAAAGCGTTCAATTTCCTGTTCACGCTCGACGATTAGACGGAGAGCTGGTGACTGGACGACGCGGATTTGGCCCTGGCACCTTTGGTGCGCACGATACCCGAGAGGTCGTAACCTACCAGCATATCGAGGTCTGACGGGCTTGCTGGCTGAAAACTATTCATATCGACGTGTGCAGGGGATTTTTGATGGCTTCTAAAGAGCTGGTTTGGTAATTTCGTGAAAAGTAATACGATGGGTGGTTTCGGCAATTTCAGAACCTCTAGAGATGCCAAGAAATCGATTCTCCTCGCGGTCTTCGTCGGTTGCTAAAGCCAAATCGTATCAGCTATCTTGCTAGCTAAGTTCAGCGATCACTGTGGTCTGGATCAATTTCCCGTAAGTCACCGCGAAATTTCATTGTGCACATCGACTTTAGTATCTTTGCGAATATGGCCCGACCGAGCCAGAAACCTCAAAAATCATTACCGAGGCTATTTTTCAATAGTCTTGGCTGCATGGGAGACTCGACGATGAGGAGATTTTTAGACACATATCTTATATCATCGCTTGTCAACTAGAAAATTTTTAGAAATTAGAGTGGAAATTTTTATGAGAGGGTGATTCGGGGATGGATAGAAGAATTTGCAAAAATCCCAAAATCTTGGAAAAAGGACTGTTAGTTAAAAATGTTTATATTTAAAGTTTAAGGTGTGAAGGTTTTCTGGCAGTATGAAAGGAAAGTATACTGTGAGAATATAAAAACCATATTAAATTGCGACAGACGATGGTTTTATCTGCGCGGCGTTATCACCAATGCTGTTTGATTTGCTAACACCAGTATCGGCAGTGCAACAATCTGCCCTCAACAACAATTAGCGTTGTGATTGATCCTGTGATTTCAATTACCACGTCAAGCTCAATTGATAATATTACGCCTACCCATACTGGTGTGTTTAATACCGGGTACTGGCACGGTGAATGTCTCGACCAATAACGGTAGAGGATATCACCTATGTCACTTCTAAGACGACGAATACGGATTTGTCTCATGCCAGCTGCCTCTGGTGTAGCTGATAAAATCCCTTCAATCAGTGAGTCAAATTCGACGATTTCTGGTACGGGCTGGGGCTGGTCTGCCGATGACTATCTTTAATCCAGTGAAGCAAGCTGGCACGGCAAAGTGCTCGACGATTTTTGCTAAGACTACTTCGGCTGCTACTTCTGGTAGTGCTAAAGACGATTACGGTCAGTGCAAGTGCTACTACCTCTATTCCAGTAGGCACTTATTCGAATACATTGCTCTTTACAGCAGTTGCGAACAATAACACTTTCTTTTCGATTCCCTGCGGTCGACGGGCTCACAGGGATTGAAAGGAAAAATAAAAGGATCTTGTTTTAAAACTGCGTGGAGATAGCTTTGAGACCGCCTTTTAGGGTGGTCTTTTTCTGTTTTCGAAATTTTTCTGGCTGATTTCTGATTGGGCTCTGGTGGGTTTTTATGGGTTAGTTTCGACGAGTTTTCTATGGGTTGGTTTTTGAGTTTTAACTTTCAGACATTAAAAATTAAGCATCGAAAAACCCCAAGTAAGGGTGGGCATCACTTGGGGTTATTAGACCTACAACGCATCTCTATTGATTCGGGAGCCCCGGGCGTGACCCACCTCACTCTATTGGGCCCGCCGGTTATAGGGGTTGCTATGTTCTTAAAAATTGACTTTCAAGTGGAGGTAATACTTATACTCACAACTGATAAAAGAAAAAATTGTGCCGAAAGTCTTTTAAGAACACGCAACTTCTGTTATATTAGTAACAGAAATTATGATTTATTTAGGTGCGGTTTGAGATCGTGCCTTTTCTGGCTCCAACCCCTAACTGGTTCGTATTATAGCATTATAAATAAAAATAGTCAATACATAAAATGTAAAAATATTAAAATCAAGTACAAAATTGGAGGTTTTTGTGCAAGTCAAATCTATTTCTCCTCTAGAAGACGGTTTTTGCGTAATTAAATTTATTGCGCTTAGCCTAAAATATTGTATTATTATGGAAAATCGCCCATGGTGAAGCGGTGACTGTGAAGCTGAAGTGGTGAAAAATGATCAAGAAGAGGTGCCGGGCCAGCTTTATGCGCGACCGAAAGACGGTAACAGTGGTGGGGTCGAGAAAATATACAAAATACGGTGAGAATGGGCGTATAAGATGGCCTATGAACTGGCGAGGCGGAGTAATCATCGTGAGTGGGTTGGCTTATGGGATTGATTCGATTGCGCATCAGGCAGCGTTAGATGCTGGGCGTTTGACAGTGGCGGTATTAGGGACGCCAATCGACAAGATCTATCCAGCTCGACATATTGGTTTTGGCGCGGAGAGATTGTGGACGAGCGGTATGGTGCTATCGGAGTATCCCGCCATCAAGAGATTTTGTGAAAGATGAGAAGCTGTCACGCATATTAAATAGTCAGTTAGGGATGCGTTCGGCTTTTCTAAGCGTAATCGATTGATTGCGGGGTTAGCCGATCTGGTGGTGGTCGATTGAAGGTGGTGAAATCTGGTTCACTGAATACGGCACATCATGCCATGGAACAAGGGTGTGATTGTTTATGCGGTACCAGGAGATGTGAGTCGTAGTAATTCTCTGGGCTGTAACCGGTTATTGGGGCGTGGTGCGGTAGCTTTTACCGAGGTGGACGAATTATTAGATGAGTTAGGGCTAAGATTCGTAAACCAAAGAAAGCTTAAAAGCAGATTAAGAAATGTGCAGTACGGAGAATGAGGCTTTGATGGTTTCAGTGATGCTTGGAGGTGTAAAGACGGGAGAAGAAATTCTGGCACAGATACGGCAGAAGAAAGATTTTTCGGTCTCAGATTTTAGTGTGACAATTTTTAATCTTCAAATGAAGGGATTAGTGAAACCGTTAGGTAATAATGAGTGGATATTGTGTGTATGAAAAATTTCAATTACCGAAGACGATTACTTGGATTGATACGATGAATATTTTTCGCGCGGATGGAGAAAATGCGGCGATTTACACACGATGGTGGTGGCGAAACGCTTTGAGTTGAATCAACCGAAGTAAAAATTATGAGCTATCTCAAAAATAATCAGATCGAAACGGAATCTGAACGAGATTTTTAGAGTGTAGTCTGATTGGCGAGACTAGTTTTATGCCGGGCGATTAACTCACTTTAGAGCAGCGTGAATTTATTAAGAAGGTGCTAAATCCTCAAAATCGCCGATACTTTGCAGTTAGATTTTTCGGGAGGGAGATTTGTAGCGAGCTATATCGAAATGGAACAGAAAAATTTATTAGTGAGATTTTTCGAGGGGTTTACCAGAGAGGAGCGCGTACTATTCGGACGCATGCTATGGAAAATAAACTTTAATATCCAGAGTAAAAATTCAGAAAAGTTTGGCGTTGAAAAATAAGTCATCAAATCTAGATAAATTCTTGAGATGGGCTACAGTGGGTGGTTCTGGTTTCACCACTAAGGATATTCTCGGTGTTATTCTTGGATAAAATCGTCAATGCGTTTTGCAGATATCAGTGAGGATTTCTGGGAGTTTTTCGCGCTCTTCTGGCGTGAAGCGACCTAGCACGAAGTCCACGTCACCCATCTTTTTCGCGCAGGTATTATTGGCGGTGCCGAGACGAAGGCGCTTAAAATCAGTGGTATTTAGCGAGCGAATAGTGGATTTGAGGCCATTATTGCCGCCATCAGTTCCTCTTTCGCGATAACGAAGTGTGCCAAAATCGAGATTAAAAATCATCACATAAAATCAGGAGGTCACCAAGTGAAATTTTATAATAGTTCACGAATTCCTGAATACTAGAACCGACGTCATTATAGTAGGTTTGAGGTTCGATAAAGATAGTTTGCCGGATTTTTGCCACTTTGGCATGGAATTTTTCGGATTTTTCTCAAATTCAAGGTCGTGGGTTTCTAAAAGTAAAAATCTAAGGCCAAAAAGCCAAAATTATGGCGAGTGAGGTTGTATTCATTTCCAAGTTTCCAGAGTCCGACAATATCAGTTTCATGGAAATATTATGTAAATTTTTGAGGTCGAAAAGAAAGAAAAGCCGCCACAGGTGACGGCTCAGAGATTAGGTGAAAAATGTTTTGATGAAATGAAGTGATAAAAGATGAAACTTTAGGATTAATCTGTAACATAGTATCAGTCGTCTTCGTTATCAAACAGATCTGGATCTCGCCTGATCTGTGTTTCTAGGTTTTCTTGATTATGCTGCTTCTTACAATATCATCTTCATCCATGGGGATTTGAGCAGCGCCGGGAAACACCTCGAGAAGTGCGCGACGGGCAAATAAAATACCATTATGATGGTGGTTGATATTTTACGCGCTAAATTGAGGGCTGAGATTCATCTCCGGTGAAAAATCATCTTAGACCCTTCAGCTAGTCAGTGATGATACTTTTAATTTCTTCATTACGCATACTCTGAGCTTCGTCTACAATAATGAATTTATCCATATGTTTTACTCTAATATAGAAAAAGGGTTCAGATCTAAAAGATCTATCGAAAAGATAACTCAGCCTTTTCTTCGATGATACTCCTGAGCAGTTCGCTGAGACTGGTTACAGGCTTATTGAAGTGCTTATCCTTGTTGTCCTTTTTACTCTGTTGTTTACGCTTTTGCCGCACTACTGTGGTAAAAGTTTTTCTTCGTCGTTGTAGATGGAGTATCCATCGTCATCTTCTTCCTGCAGAGACCAATTTTCTTATGAATAAAGGCCTGATGCATGAGAGATTTGTTCAGTGATATCATCTATGACTTTAGGGTTACATGGATCGTCTGGATGGGCCTTAGGTGACTGATTGGGGCACTGAGTGTATTTCAGATTTGATAGACAACTTTTCCTTAACTCCATGAGCAGCACGTGCCTACCATCATCACCGATGGACATGGATGCAATCGTGAGGATTACATCGTGTATTCCTTTTTGAACTTGGTACATTCAGCTTCAGCGGTAGGTATAGGTTTTACCGCTGCCAGTCGCGCCAGAGGCAAGGATGAATTTGATGTCTTTTATTATAAATGGCATCTAAATACACAGCTGTCCTGGTGATAAGAGGTTCAGGAAGGTTTAGGTTTTCCGTTTAGAGCTGTTGAGATGGACGATTTTATCTTCATCTCCACCAAACATCTAAGCGTCAATATTCCAGAACTCTTCCTTTGCTGTCATTGACATCTTCATAATCGGAACCGTCTTCACAGCTGAATTCGATGAATTCATTAGGGGTCAAGAGCGGTTCATTTGGCATGCGTAGCTTCCATTCCTCTAAGGTGATAAAACCACCTTTTTGCATAGAGAATTATTGTAGAGGTCTGGTGGAATGACACATTTGCGTCGGCCAGTGAACTTAAACTTGGGGTCGGTTTCCAGCGGTAAGGATTTAATGTTATGTGCCATGGCACAGATACGCATTCTTTATCGTTGGTCACTAAACGAATCTTTTCGTTCAGAGCATCTATTTCATTCTTAGTCTGCTTGGCCTTTGCTAGGCAGAAGGCTGAGGTCGAGAGTCTGTAGCAAGATTCGTTCATCCATGTTGACGGGTTCAAAATCCCAGGCAGTAACGGCAGATTTCGGTGCTTTTAATAACCATAAAAGCACGGCTGCAGTTTCCCGAAAGCAATTTGATTACCAATGTCGATGCGGATCGTGACGAGTTTGTCTTGATTATTTAAGACGGATTGCTGCAAGAGCTCGTCTGATTCGGAATCACCTTGCCGGCAATGAAAAGCTACGTTCAGAAAGATTCGACAGGAAGCTTTTTAATCATGAAGTACAGTATCAGGTATCTACGATACTGAGTTTTTCAGGTCGATATTTTGAATAGCTAATTTCTTAAATCCGCGTTTTGGTAGGAATAATATCAGAGTTATCAATAATATTAGTATCGATAACTAATATTTTTCCTTGGGTTCAGTGGAAAGATAAGCCCACCAGGTTCTGTGCTTGAGATAGCTTCCAGAGGTCTTCTCATTAAGACTTGTTTGAGCACTGAGTATGCTTTTAATTTCACTCACTATCTCCTTTTTAAGGGTACAGAAATACGTTTTAGGTATTTCTGTAGGGTGGGACTTGGATTTTTGAGGTCCAAGAATAGAGGTGCATCCTATTAGGTTAATTATTGCATATTTTTAAGATTCCAAGACAGGGTAGTAATAGAATCTGGATGTGTATCGAGGATGGGCTAAAAATGGGGTATTAGATAACTGACGGTAGAGTTTGAGGAGTTTTCGATTTGATGAGATTGAAGATAAGTCTTTTCGTTGGCTGCAAGATTTTGGCTGAGTTTTGAATAAGTTTCTGGTTGGCGGTGGATTTTGCAAAGTAAAAGTTCCGCCATAGCGCGAGTGCTGGAGATTTGGCGCAGAGGCCGCCATGATTTGGTACAATTTCGGTCATATCGGGGTCGGCGTAAATAACGGCAGGTTGCAGGCGGCGGCTTCTAAAATGGTGAGGCCTTGGGTGTCGAACTGGTAGGAGATTAATAATGGAAAGATGCTGATCTTTCGGTGTATTTTTTGAAGGATTTCTTGGTGCGGATGGTGTCGAGAATCTTAATAGATGCTTCATCAAAGTGTTTTTGCAAAATTTTTGCACTTGCTAGACATCTGCGTTGCTCGCTGATAATGGTAAAAATAAAAGCATTGGGTTCAAGTTCCTAGGGCGATTGGAGTGATTCCAAAAATGGTAAAAATGCGTTTTTCTTTCGAAAGACGAGAAAACCAGAGAATGCGAAGTGGTTCGTGATTCTAGTAGGTGCGGATCTTAGGGTGGTACAATTTGTCTTGATCATGTAATGCCGTTTCGAAATGACAGAAATTGGACAGGTGACACGAAAAGCTGAGAGTTTTTGGCAAAATGGGCGGAGGGGTAATTACCTGGTCAGCTCCAGATTGCCTGGCGGAGTCATCATTCGTCACATCTCACGACGACGCGATAGTAGGCGCGAGGTTTTTTAATCTCTGGTTTTGATAATCTCGGCTAGGGATTCTTCAAGATTTGATATTAGAGTGACGCGATGATATGACTATTAATTCCGGTGGCGAGCAAAAGGGTCTTAAAGGGATGTGGTACATTAATGGCATGGCCATATCTTTCACGACCGTGCATGGTTTGATCGATTTTGATGTTATATTTTTAGCAAGCAAAACAGACCAGCCATACTGATGGTGGCTCTAATGGATGTGAAAAAGATCAAAAGTTTCGCGAGATTTTAGGTATTTCTGCTCGATGAAAACGTACGACTTGTGGTCCATTTGGAAAAGAGGGCGCCATTGATTAGAAACTTGGCGGTAGGCACAAGAATAATATTTGGGTCATGATTAGCGCCAAATTTGGATAAGGATTTTCGAAATCTTGTGGTGCCTGGGCAAAAAATGGTAACTTGACCAGTGATTTCTAAGCTGGCTTTTTGAGCCGAATGGAGGATGGAATGCCGCCAGGAATGCCAAGACGTCGGTAAAAATAGCATGATACGAAGTCGATTTGGTAGATGCAGGACTTTTTTGAGTATGGCTCTTAGGTATGTGGATGACTTGATGATTTTTAGAGGTCTTGGAGTGAGGGTTTGACAGTTTTTGTGATTTATCTCAGTATATGAGATATTTATTTAGAAAGTAAAGATCTTTGGTGCGATTGATGGATTTGCGTGGTCCGTTTTTGCGGTCATTATGGAAGGAGAACTTCAGTGGGGTGCCAGAGGAATGGAATTTTTCACGAATACAACGTTCGAGATAACGCTTGTAAGACCAGTGAAGGAGTTCCATTTCGCGACCATGAATGACAAACCATGGTGGGCAAGTGTCGGTCTGAGTGATGTAGCTGGAGTTTTGGATGGGTATTTTTAGTCCTGCTGGCGGATGAGAAATTACCGCTTCGTTTAGGACTTTATTGAGTTCTGAAGTCTTTAAGTCTCGGTGTGACGAGCGAGATCAACTTCGGTAATAAGTTCGAATAATTTTGTGACATTTCTTTGCCAGTTTCGAGACTGGTAATAATCACTGGAGCAAAAGATAAGAAATTAAAATCGTGTCTCTAAGTTATCGAAGATATTGTCGATTTGAGAAAGTTCCGTCGGTTTTGGACTTTGTCGGAAATAGTTGAGAAAACCTCTGAGGTTAGAATTGTCGAGCAGTGTCGGACTTAGTGATGACTAGGATGACGCTTTACCAGCTTCGATGATTTGGCCAGCGAGGGATTGATCGAGCTTTAGAATGTGGCTCGGTAGAATCGACAAGAAGTAAACAGATGTCGGATTCTTCGATGGCGGAAAGAGTGCGAATGGCAGAAGAATTTTTCGATACCAACTTCAGCGCTTTGCCTGGTTTGCGGAGACCAGACAGTGTCGAGAATTCAATGGTCTGACCTTTTGAATTTAAGTTCGAGGCGATTAATATCGCGTGTGGTTCTCTAGCTTGAGCTGGTGATAGCTTGCTGTTTTGGCAGAGGCGACTGAAAGGCTGGATTTACCAACAGTTTTGGACGGCCGATCAGGGCGACCTTGATAGACAGTTTCGGTTTTGGCTTTCGAGTTCAGCTTCGTTGGTGTTTGGATAGGAAATTTCAATTCGCGATAAATGCGGGATTTAAGATCTTTAATTCCCTGTCCGGTAGTGAGCGGAAGTTTGATGAGGTTTTCGTCTGCTTTATACCAAATTTGATATATTCGGCAAAAGGTAGAGATTCTTTTTAGAGTCGGACTTATTTCAGGACGAGAAGGACTGGCTTGCGAGATTTTAGAGCCATGCGAGCGATATCTTTGTCATGAAAAATCTGGGTATGTTGGTAGAGTCGACGGTTAATAAAATTAAATCTGCTGAGTCGATAGCGTCCTCGATTTGATCCTGGATGGAAGCTTCAGAAATCATCTTCAGGATTTTTCAAACCAGCAGTGTCAATAAGGGTAAAAAGCTGATCAATAGTCGCTACTACGCTATCACGAGTCATGTGCCGGCTCACACGCAACAATGGCAATATTTTTGTGTGCCATGCGATTTAATAGAGCTGGATTTACCAGCATTGGTTTTGGCTGCGATGAGGGCGACAATTGGAAGCTTTTTCATGTGTTATATTATACATCGAAAATAGAGTCTGTAAAGAAAAACACTGAGTTAACATCTCCAGTGCAACACTAAAGCAATAAAGAGACATCAATCTAATGCCTAACTATAATCATCGTATTATCGTCATAGGCAGAAGAACGCTTAATTCATCATATTCAGCTTGGGTATAGTGGCCAGAAGCTCGTTCTTCCCCACTATCGATAGGCTCATCTAAACCATCCTCATATTCGGCAATTGCTGCGACGAATTACTGGGTTTGAGGCGTGAGTAGTGTCGACATGGCTGGCGGAATGAAGAATCCATCCATATCTTCGCATTCTTGAATATCTTTCAAATCGCTCGTCGGTAGACTGGTCGAAATTCAAACGCTATGGACATCTTCTAGTAATGCCTCAGCAAGAGCAACTGGACGACAGGTATACTCCAGAAATTATATCCCAATCCGCAAGATCTTCCGTAAATCATCGAGCCGTCTTAGCGCCACGACTCATAGCCTGTATTCAAGAATAGTGCAACATCAAAAGAGCCGATATATTCTGGTTGTTCCATATCTTCAATAAGAGGAATGGAGTCTGAGATTTGCGAGAATACGCTCCTCATCATTAAAGCTTTCAGAAACAGCCGACTACTTATGTCATCACCGTCATAAGGATGCTCAAAAATAGGTAGGGCGAATAATGTTCTCTGGAAATCATTATAAGCAAAATCCTGACAATGAGTTTGCCATCTTTAATCAAACTTTGATTGACTGTAAAATCACGAGTTCTAAAATAGTGGTCTAGAGTATCATTCCTGACGCCATGATCAAAAGTATAGTCATCTGGCATAAACTTGCGCGAGAGCTCGTCCAGACTATCATAATCAACCTCCTATTACCTCTTCATCAGTAATATTTATAAGCATCAATATCGCGGATAGGTTCACGCTCACCAGTTATAATTTCTCTTGCTATACTCACGAGCCACACTGCCCATAACGGCAACGCCGTGCGGTAATTCGCCGAGGAAAGAATAACGCTCTAATATTTCCGCCGGCAAAGGAATCTCTTGAGTGTTAATTTTTCTTCATCGAAGCCGCACGTTCCTCGCCATCATCATCGTACTCATCCTCGTAATCGTCTCGTAACCATCCTCTCATCCTGCTCATCGTGCTCACCGTCGTCGTAATTGTCCTCTTCGTAATAATCATCGTGGTTAGTATCGTCCTCTTGTTCGCCAGTAACGCGAGATAAGCCACTGACGGCCAATTCTGCAATATCTGGATCGGATTCTTGCTCATTTTTCAAACGATTCTGGATTACTACGCAAGAACTCACTCATAAATAAACCTCCGAAGAAGTTTTTATTTTGATAATCATAATACAATTATACTATTGTAGAGATTACTAGAACTTGGAATCTGAGTTAATATCTCAAGTGTTACACTTGATGGGTTAAGGTAACAAGCTGAATCATATAAATATGAGCTATTATATTTACTAGAATAAAGTAGCCTGTTGATTTTGGTTGGGATTAAAAGATGGTGTTTGATGCACTGTTCAAATAAGTTTTGATAGCAATACTGACTAATTTTGATTTTGTTTATGGTAAAATAGAGCATGCCAAAATCAATTTCTCTCATAATGTGGGTAAACTGAAGGAATTTTTGCTTTTCTATTGGGATTTTGTTTGTCGCTTTTATATTTTAATTTTAATACCGTGCTGTTTTTGCTCGTATACGCGACACTTTATCGGCTTCGGTAGATAATACTGCAGCTTCGGTGCAATGGAAACCAAGTAATAAATAGCGCATAAAACCACGGAAATTCCTTTGAAATCTTACGGTAAACTACAAATCTTAGAGACTGGCTACACGGCAACGCTGAATTCGAGACCGATGAAACAGCGCTAGTGAATAGCGATTCGACAAAGTGGTGCGAAAATTAATTCAGTTGACGTCCGCGTTGGACTCACTGGGAGATAATTTACCATAACTAATACTTGGGGCTATAAAGTTTGGCATGTCCACAGAACTATGCGCCGATTCCATTATCTACTCCAGCGCAAATCTCACAGACTGCCGGAAAAACCAATGGCGTATTACAAATAGCATCAAAAGTGGCATGAAATTAAGTGATAATCTTGAAAAGTGGCAGATACACAAATAAGCTAATGACGCGATATTAACAAGTAATTATGAACATATAGCCATTGTGCGGAGGTCGTTTTAGTACATGGTGGAAATCTCTCGAAACTGCGACGAGATAAAGATCGAGCATTTGGAAAGAGCGCATGTTGCACCAACTGCTTCCATTAATGCAGTGAATATTGTGAAGACGAAGAAGTCTGATTGTGATTAAACTCTGAGTTGGGCGACCGATACAAAACGGCATGTTATGCCGAAACAGAAAGTCTGTTTAGTACGAATAGCAGTGAGATGTTTCTGGTCAAAATATAATGGGCAGAAAATCATATCTTGGGAACTAGATCTCTCTAACTTCGATACACTCTAAGGTGACGAATATGCAGACATATGTCATGGCATGTCTAATCTCACCTCGCTCAATCTCTCTGTTTTGGCCGCTGAGGGTGACGAATATGAGCTATATGTTTTGTTTCATGTCCTAGCCTCACTAGTCTTAATCTTTCTAGCTTTAATACCTCGAGGTGGCGGACATGAGGTGGTATAGTTTGGTAACACGTCTAACTCTCTGCCTGTGATCTCTCAAAGCTTCCGATACTTGAGGTGACTGACGAATATGAGCGAGATGTTTCAGTGACATGTCTAATCTTACTTTCTCTTAATGCTGTTTAGTTTAATACCTCGAAGGTGACGGATATGGCCCTCATGTCGCGTGTCTAATCTCACCACCCTTAATCTCTCTATTTCATGCCTCGAAGGTGACGGATATGAGACTCATGTTTGGTGACATGTCCTTACCTCGTCCGCTAGATCTCTCCAGATTTCGAGTACATCTCGGTGACGAATATGAACCTTGTGTTTTTCTCTCAATTGTGGGAATATGTCTAGGATAAGCTAGATATGTGTAAATAATGATTTTAATACCGCTTCAGAATATGAGACAACTTTGTACGAGTGTTTGAAAACCGTCAAAGAAGCTGCGAGAATGAGGCTCAGTATCTCCGCTTGAACTCTTGGAGACGGATAAATCATAGCTTCGCGTGGATCGATCTGGCGTAAAGGGTTGCTTTACGCGCAAATCATAGTGTCTAAACAGGTATGTTATACCAGATGCTTAGTCTGATTTATGGAAAATCACCAATTTCGCCGTAATGAATATGAGTGTTTAATTCTTCAATATCTGATTAATTCATGGCCAGTGCAGAACCGTCTGGGTCTTTAGTGAATTCACGAGCTTTTCGAGTTCAACATGAACGCGAAGTTGAGCCCTCGTTTCCCTGGTCATCCATAAAACTCTTTTGGTAGCCAAGAGATCCAGGTTGACAGCCATATCTAATTCTTCTTTCGCTTCGCGATAATAGTTTGAAAGATAGACTCATGAGGTTTTACTCCTCGCGGAAGATTGTCAGAAGTGTGAGCGTATTTTACGATAGGGAATCTGATTTTGATTTCCGATAATATAAACTTTGTGACTCAGGTAAAATTGAGGGATTTCTTGCCCGATTCAGCTATAAAAATCTGTGATATTTTATATATAGATGAATTCGCCCATGTAGTATCGGTGTTTGCATAATTTCATTTATAAAAACAGACATAAATGCCTTTTCTTAAAATGGTGATTCCGGCGGGGTTCGAACCCGCGATTTTCTGGATGAGAACCAGACGTCCTGGACCACTAGACGACGGAACCGTGGAATAATAATAACATTTTTTTGATATGGTCGCAAGAGCTTTAGATGGGTTATAGACTAATGGCGTAGAATAACGTATATCGGTTTGAGAGTGAGCTGATGGTGTAGTAGCTAGTGGCACTTGATGGATTAATCGCAATCGAAACTGGCGTCATTCCATTCACAGTCGTCGATCGGATCAAAAGATGTGGGTCGGTGTCGGAGTCGGTAGTGCGATTACGTAAGCGGAAATTCTTCATCGGACATGTCGCCGAGGTCATTTTCGTCGCCTTCGTCTTCGAGGTGGTCATCATCGGACGGATCGATTTCTTCGTAATGTTGATAGTGGTCTGGCAAATCTTCTTGGAAGGCACCAGAGTCCCAGGAATCGTTTGTGGTGTCTGGATTATCTTTTCGAAACCCAGTTCATTTTACTCGTTTTGGTTCCCCTGCATTTTGATAAAATTTTGCCATAAACGACTCTTTTCTACTATTATGGCAGAGGCGTGGAAGCTTGTAAAGATGTATTAGGGCGTGAAGCTGCTCAAGAATTTATAAGATGAACGCGTCTCGTGACTGAAGTTTTTAGGTGAACGGGTCTTTATTTTGTGATAGATTTAATCGTGAGAGATTGCGGTATGGACGCGGTTTAGGCGAGCTAGGGTGCGATTACCAAGCACACGTAAAGTTTGATGGAGAGCTGGACCAAATGGCGCAAAGCTAACCGCAGATACGAATTAGACTGAAGTATTCAGCAGGCTTTTTGCCGGTGGCAGCAAGTAACTCATTTAGTTTCGCTTTGCAGATTATCGTCGGTCCAATCCTCTTCTTCAACTTCGTTTGAGCTTTCTCAATAGTGAGTTTAAGTAGGTCGCGATATTCAGTTTCAGAGAGTTTCTTGAGAATTTATTATTTAAATTAGATCGAGATCGATGGTTGGCTCTTCGAAGAAGTAAGTAGTCATGGTACGCAGAGATCGGAGAGTGTCTTCAAGCGGTCATAGATAATACTGAGGACGGATTTTTATACTCATCGGTCTCTTGGTTGGCGGATTCTGGCCAGAAATTAATTGGTTTGAAAACTCTGATAGCGAGAAAAATCTTCAGAACCAGAAGTAGGGCAGGTTTTTATGCATAGAGTGCGTCAATTCCCCTGTTCGTCGGCAATTTTTACGAATCCATTGACCGTTCATCCAGAGAATTTTTAGTTTCGTCGAAACGGGCGCCGGAGTTTTGAATGCGAGAAATTTCAAATTTTTCAATCATTTCGTCGATTGAGTAAATTTCTTGTTCAGTGCCGTCATTCCAACCGAGGCAGGCGAGGTAGTTTAGCATGGCTTCTGGGAGAAAACCATCATCACGATATTCGGTGACGGATTTGGCGCCATCACGTTTACCGAGCTTTTTGTTGCCAGTAGGGCAGGATGTGTGGCATGGAGACAAAAAGATGACGAGGAATTTCTAGAGCGTCGTAGAGGGCCAGATAATTTGGGTGTGCTGAGAGATACTCGACGCCGCGAGTAATGTAGGTAATCTTTCATTAAGGTATCATCGACAATGTGAGCGAAAATTATAGGTAGGAAGACCGTCTTTTTGATCAGAGATAATATCATCGAGAACCTCTGGGCTAGTTTGCATGTCACCCATCACTTCGTCGTGCCACTCGTAATGCTTCGGAGTGGTCTTAAAGCGAATTGCTAGGCCTTCGCGCCATTCTGGTGGATTGGCTGGGCGATGATTGCGGTAAAGATAAGGATTTTTGCTCGTTATCGAGTTTTTTGTATCTCTTCGATTTTTCGGAAGGTGTATCATCAGCATAAGCTAGGCCTTTTTCAAGTAGTTTTTAGCCCAAGCCAGATAAATATCCTGCGTTCGGTTTGATAATAAGGTTCATCTGGACCACCTACCATTGGACCTTCATCCCAGTTTAGTCCGAGCCATTTAAGGGTATCAAAAACTAGTTCGGCGGCACCTTCCACGAAGCGACTTTTGATCGGTATCTTCAATGCGCAAAGATAAACTGACCATGATTTTTGTCTGGCGATCAGATATGGATAAATAGCACTGCGAACATTGCCGATGTGAATATAGCCAGTGGGGCTGGGTGCAAAAACGAGTTCTAATTTCCTTATTCATAATGGCTTAATTATACCACTACTGATAAGAGAAGAAAAATCTCAGTCTGAAAGCTGAGATTCTGGGTGGATTGAGCATTTGAGCTCTCTGGTTAATAGTAGATTTGTATTTGATTTGGATATCTTTTAGAGTGAGGTGATGATGTTTTTAGCTGCTTTTACTGAGGCTACCAGAGGTGGTATTGAGTTTATACAGTAGCCGCCATTTACCCAGGCAGCGTTGGATTGATACATGTAAATCGTGAGGCCTTGTTCACGAATTGTATCATACTGTTCGCCCCAGGTTGGCTTGACGTAGTTATTTAATAAGGCATTGCTATCCCAGGGGAGTTTTTCTTGATCAAGGGTGAAACGGGTCTTGTCTGGGTCCGACAAATTCAAGAGTAAAAAGTATTTTTCTGGAAAGAGGCACCGCTGGCAATAAAATCGCGTGGCACAAAAAGATGGATAGGAGGCACCGTTTTGGGCGGCAGCGACCTTAGCGCTAATGTCTGGCATGCTAAATTTAAGAGTGGCATAGAGTACGCCCATGCAGCAAATCGAGCTAGCAACAGCAAAGATGAGATGTTTTTAGAAACCTTTGGTTTCTTTAATCATGATTGGAGCAGATTTGGTTTCGTCTCTCTTTCATAGCGGACATTAGGGCTTTGAATTTTGACGAGCACGGTTCGTAGAGTTTTTGGCGGAGAAATGCGAGATAGTGTCGGCTTCACGGCGACGTTCGGCAAGAGACTGCAGAGGTGCAACTGTGGAGCAGAGTTTTATGGGCGGCATGAGTAAGAGCTGGCGGTAGGGGCGAGGTCGTGGTTAGCGCTGGCTGCTGTAACATGCAGCTGCACTGGGCGAACTGGAGTTGGCATGGTTACTGGAATGGCTGGCGCAACGTGATCGGAGCGAAGCTTATCGCTGTGTTATACTGAAAGAGTGGGTGGGATGAGCAGGAGACTCGGAGCTGGTGCAGAAAAATTAAGTGTTGCAGTAACTGGGCTGGTGCAGAAAATATCTAACGGAGCAGAAATTTGGATGCGAGAAGTGGGTAGGACGAGACTTTCGGGACAGAAGTGGCTGGGTGTTAGAAGTAGGACGCATGGTTGCATTATTTTGAGTGATTCATGAAGTGAATCAAAAAGAAATGGTCATGCAGTTGGGGCAGGAGCTGGTGTGATGTATGAGGTTGGGCTGATTGATCTGACGCTGCAGGGGTGGCTGGAGTGCGAATGTCTGAGGCGTCAGGAAAATTCATCAGAAAAGACAATTTTGCGAGGAGCTTTAACGAAATGACGATTAAGAGTGCCAGAGTTTCTAACAGCAATATGAGTGGCACGACTCTGAACGCGCTGGTTCGTTAAATTTCTTTCCATTTTTCCTCGACTTATTTTGTTTAATTATAATAATACTTATGCAAATCAATAGTGATTATGTTTGATTTTTTTATAGAGGTTGGTGTGTTATAATGTTGACAATATGGACTTTTGATAAAGAAAAGCGAAATCAATTAATTCGCGTAGTTATAGTAGATGTAATTTCATTTCCTGCTGTGATTTTTCATGGTGTTTGTTTTGGTGGCGGTAGTGAAGGGCTGGCGCTTGAAATCGTAAATTAGAGTTTGAGCAATACGGCATGGTGCAGGCGGAATCTTTACCAACTGGGGCTAAGGTGATAGCGGATGGTCGTGAAATTGCGGAGACGAATATTTCGAAACTACTTTCAGCTGGTGAGCATGAGATTGTTTGAGAAAAAGGATGGTTATGATACCTGAGTAAGAAAAATTTCGATTACTTCTGGCAAACTTTTGCGTTTGAAATATCCACGTCTATTTTAAGCAATCGCGTGAGACTGAGTTTTGGCGACGGAAAAAGATTTGAGCTTTTTGAGACGGCGACGAATCACCGAGCGATTTTATATGGTTTGAAAGAATCGCAAAGTTTAAAGTATGTGACGAATTTGGAAGGTGACATTACGACCTCGGAATTTGATATAACGAGCGTTTCGAGTTTTGTGATAAACGGGTAAGTTTCACTGGGTAGTTTGAAGAAAGATTATCTGGAATGAAAATAGTGAAAAAGCGGTAGTGAATTTGAGTTTCGGGCGAGGGACTTCAGAATGGTTGCTGTTGAATTTTTGAAGGAAGCCGCGAAGAGTGTGAATTTAACTAAGATGATTAGTAGTTTTGTGGATAAAGATATGGAAAAATTGTCAAGAAAAGAAGCTGGAAGCTAAAGAAGCGGAGGATTTTACTAAGGCGGAGAAGGCGAAAAATAGTTATCTCATTTTCGAAGTGCAAATTTCAGATGGACAAGCTACGCGTCTGATGATGTTGATTGATGGCAAAATTCGTGAAGTAAATTTGAATGATAAAGTTATTTACGAAACGATGGTGTCGGAGGTAGTGAAGTTTTCGACGTACGGTTCGGAACTAGCTTTTGTGAAGAAGCTGAATGCGGAGAAAAATTCGTGATTGGCATTTTAAATTGAAAGATACAGTGAAATTAAGATCGATGAGATCGATGAAACGGTGGGGTTAAATCATATTTTGTCAATCTAACTGAATTTTATGGTGAAAAAAATATCTCAATACTGTAATCGGGCAAAATCTCCGGGTTTATAATACAGATGATTACCCAAATCATGATAGTGAAAAACACTAGTTTGAATTTGGCTATGGAAAAACTTTGGAGGCGGCGCCGTCAGAATTTTTATACTTCCGCGAACGGTGAATTCTTTTTATGGGGTGAGCGACAATAAGGTAATGTTGGTGAATTTTGGAATTGATGGAGCTTTTGCAATTCGAACATAATAATAATACGATCAGGCAATTGGACTATTATTTGATGTTTGATGTGGTAGATGGTAAGATGCAGGTTTATGATTTTTGATCATGATAATCAGCGTACGATTTTTGGAAAATGTAGCGAATGGCTTTTGATGCGGTGATTAATCATAATAACCGTTACCTCTATTATGTGGGACGAGCGATAATGGTTTGCAGATTAAGCGCGATAAATTATTCTAAGTTTAGTAAAAATAGACCTGACTAGAGTCTATTTTTATGATAGAGATTCGTGAGCTTGAGCTGAGATTTTTTTATGGAATGGGGATCTCTTTTTGGTTTAACTAAACATAAATTAATGCTAAAAAATAGACCCGTGAGGGAGTCTATTTTTGGTTGGTCTTTAGTGATTATTGGTGAGGAAGCTCCCAGATTTTTGAAAGAATGGCTTCTCGTTGGCTGGCATTTTCGGAAGAGGTATTATTCCTGGTAAAGCGGTGGTAGAATCAGGTAGGTCGAGGGTAGTAAACAGCTTTTTCTTCGTAGGTTGGACTAACTTGTTCGGCGGTCACCAGTAGGCGGTAACGGTCAGAGCCGAGTGGCGTACAGGTGATGAGGGTGAGGATTGGTTTACTGGTTGGGTAAAACTAATGCGGCTACATCAGTTGGTTCGACGGTTTGCTTTTTAGTAACTTTATAGGTGTAACGAACCGAATTGTAGTTGACGTAGATGAAGGTCATTATCCTGCAGGCGTTCGAGGCCGGAGAAAATAAATTTGTATTGGTTATTACTATAAATATCACCGGCGGAGTGACCAGAAATTACGAGGTTGTCGACTTGACCTGGGCAGTGCATCGGCGCCTGGGATTTTAAAACTGAGCAACACCCATGCAGTTCATTGCTGTTTGTCAATAGTGGCGTGTCATCGTAGCGATGTTAAAGTGCGCTGGAACGTCGATATTGAGTTTCGGAATAATGAGTTTTGGCTCGGCGGTCGGGGCGGTAGTGATGGTCGGATCAATGGCGGTGATTTCGGTATCATTGGAATTTCCGGGAGCGATATAGGCTATAATCGGAGCAAAAGATTAGACGGTTATATTGTAGAATAGGATGAAAAGGACGGTGAAAACTCCGGCGAAAATCGGGATGAATTTGCGATGTTTTTAGAGAGCTGGAAGCTGCTACTGGCTTTTTCTGGATGCGTTCTTTTCAAGGTAGCTTCGATGGTTTTAACATGAATTGATTCGAGAGAAGGGGAGTTTCAGTGGATTTTGGCTTGGGTGTCTTCGGAAAGATTTTGTCGGTGGTCTCAGGATTTTTAGGGTTTTGGGGTTTTTGAGATTTTCGATTAGACGCTTTTTGACTATCGAGAGCTAGTTGACCGATTTGATTGCGTTTTTCGTACTGATTATTTAGCTCAGTTTTTCGGTTTCAACGTAGGATTTGGCGGCTTTGGCATAATATTCGCTGTAATATTTTTGATAATAATTTTGCCAAGCGCTGTGATAATTTTGCCAATCCACTTTTTGATTCATATTGATCAGGGGCTTGCTTTGAGTGAGACCGATTTCGCCCTGTAGGTTGAGTTTGATAATTGTATTGTGGAGTTATTTGTCGTTGTATTGTGTGTTGTACGGCGTAAGTTTGATGATTTGTGCGTAATTCCCTGTGACATTACTTTAAACTTGCGGGAGCTTTAGCCATTGAAAGTCTGATTAACTGAGCCTTGATTTTTGATATAGATTGTAACGGTTGGTGCCGGTTTGAATTTGATAAGTGCGGCGGAAAGGATTGCCCGTGATAGAAGATTTTTGGTGGCGAAAATTTTGATAAACTGGACGATCGGTGGATAGGATTGGCTGGGATGTAGTGGATGAGGATTTGATTATATGTGGCGCTAGTAGAAGTTTCAGACTTTGAAGCCCAGCAGCTGAATGTTTGAAAGAATTTTTGCGTAAGTTTCGGTAGTCTGAGTGAGATCTTTTAGTTTTTCTGTGCCTTAGAGATGAAATTAAATAAAGAATTTTTGATGGCTTTGGTGGTAGATGAGTTGGTGGAAGTGGCTGGTGGAGTGCTTTACTGAGTTTTTGATTATATTCAGTAGAAGAAATCACGCGCGTGGGTAGCACGTTAGCTAGATTTTTGGTTGGCAACAGAATTTTCACCTTGATGAAAGGCTTCCATGACTCGAGCGAGATCGGCGACGGTTTGACGTTGCTTATCCTCTGTAGATTGCCCACCAGTTACAGAATTCATAAAAATATTATAACAGAGTTATTGAACACTCTATAAATATGATAAAAATTTCTCTATGGGCGAATGGCGGAATTGGTAGACGCGCCAGACTCAAAATCTAGTCTATGTGCAATGGAGTGTGTGGGTTCGATCTCCACTCTGCCCACCGCTGGCGTATTTTTTAAAAATCGCTTTTATTGAAAAGTATTATCTAAGGGTATTCTCCATCTGAGATTGACCCTTTTTGATTGCTAATCGAGGCTTGAGAAGTTTATCGTGTAAACTCTTTTTTCTTTTAAGAGAGCGCTCGTGTGAATGGTGTTTATTGTCTTGATAATAAAAAGAGAGTGTCGCCAGCTCCATACGGTGCCTTTGTTTCACTTTCATGTCGTTAAGTATTATCACAGCTCGTCTTTAAAATCAATAATTTTATGGTTTTTCGTAATGATTATCAATCTCTTAATCTGTGCTTATATTATGTAGATAGTATCTCTTCCTAGAGAGTGCTTGATTGCCGTTCATCTTTATACGGGAGAAGTCCAGGACTATATTCTTCGATTGCTTTATGGCTTTTTCAAGATATTCGATCGTCTTAACGCCATTACCTTGAGGAGAGATTTAAGTTCCCATTCAATGCCATTTATTCTTTATCTGAGTTTTTCCAGACCAGTAATGCAGGTAATATCACTAATAAAATAATCTTAGAAATAAAATTGCGTTGACTTCGTGAAAACGAAGTTACTACGAGACTCTGACCTTCAAATATTATTTGTAGCTCACACAATTCTCATTAATTTAGCTGTATAATGCACCACTTAGTTTACACATCAAAACCAAAAAAGAATCAAGGGGTGGGTCGATTTTAATTATTATTCTTTTGTGCTAAAATAAGATATATTTTAAATTGTATAAAATAACAGAAAGATTTTTAGGTGAATAAACAAATAAAAATATCATTTCGGTGGTAATCCTGATGGCTGGCTGTTTGAGCCTTTTTGTTTAGTAAACAGATCAAAATTGATAATCAAAAATGACTCTGTACGAAATTACGTGGGGCAATCAAAAGAAAATTATTCAGAGTCAGCTGAACTTGAAAAAGACGGAGGCGGTGAAAAATTAACAGCGGAGTTCGAACAAAATCCGAGTGCGTGAGACGGAAGATTCATGCGCTGGAGGCAGAAATTTAGATTTGGAAGAAGAAAAATATAAAGTTGGAAAGTTGTCATAAGAAATTTCAAACAGATGTAAGAACTAATCTTGTACTGAGAAATATTTGTTTGACGCTTCTAGTGGTGGGGGCATGCATGATGATGGTTTATAAAGAAAAATTTTTCTACAAAATAACAAGATCAAAAACGATATTAAGCATGAAAAATATAGAGGTAAAAATACCGAAAAACACCAAAAATTAAAAATGAAATTCGGAAAGAAAAGATAAAAGTGATAAAAATAAGCAGGATTTAGGTGGGATTCAAAGGGCTTAGCCAGGAAGAGTAAATGAGCGTGTTAAAAAGGCTGAGTGAATACTGCGGTTCAGGCGCCGACGAAAACCATTGGTGAAATCATATCGAAGTAATTCCCTGACCTACTTTAACTTTGTCTGTTTTTACGCAACGTTGCTATTTTTTGGTGCGTGCGTATCAAAAGATATGAGTTTTTGCCGCTGATTTTTATCAACTCCTTGATCGGTATTTTTGCAGGAACTACGCGCGAAGCAAATTTTGGATAAATTGAGTGCTGTGAATACGCCAAAAATCAAGGTAGTACGAGAGGCTAAGGAGCAAGAAATTTGGACACATAAATTGGTGTTAGATGACATTATTATTTTGGAGGCGAGGGCACAAATTCCGGCAGATGCGGTGGTAGTTTCGGGTGAAATTTTGGTAAACGAGGCGTGCTGCTGACTGGGAGTCGGATGAAATTAAAAAGACTACTGGAGACGAATTGATGTCGGGTAGCTTTTGTGGTCTCGCAAATGTTACTGCAAAGATTAACTCGTGGGTGCAGAATCGTATATTTCACAACTAACCCTAAAAGCGAAAGGCTATTAAAAACCACTGAACAATCGGAGATTTTGAAAATCACTAAATAACTTTTGTGAGACTAGCGGAATTTTGATTATTCCGATCGGTCTACTAATGTTTGGCCAACAATATCTTATTCATGCGACGCCGATAAAGATGAGCATTCAGGCGATGATTGCGGCGATAGTGGGGATGATCCTGGAGGGGTTGTTCTTGCTTTCTTCCGTGACATTGGTTTTGTCTGCGGTGCGTCTGGCACAGAAAAAGTTTTAGTACATGATATGCATTGTCATTGAAACTTTGGCGCGCGTGGACGTTTGTGTGTGGATAAAACTGGTACAATTACGAACGATAAAAATGAGTGTGAGCGGCGTTTATGATGACCGGATCCGAGGTAAAAGATAATCTAGATTCAGATTTTTGGCGAACAATGATGGCGAGGAAGCGGATAATGATACGATGAAGGCGCTGAAAAAGTTTGCCGAAGAGCGAGCCCATAGAATCGAAATTTGATAAAGATTCGGTGCAGCAAATCATCGGTTTTCTTCGAAACATAAATATAGTGGTGTGCAATTTAAAGGATAAAACTTTTTGATTGGTGCGCCGAATTTGTCCTAAAGATGACTCTGAAAAATACGAAACCATCGAAAAATTCACTAAGCAAGGGTATCGTGTTTTGATTTTTGGTGAAGTAACAAGCAAAAAGATATTGAATTACTTGCTTCGAGAGAGCGAGAAATTTCACCGATTAAGCCGATTAATATTGTGCTTTTGATGAATGAAATTCGCGAATCAGCGAAGCGTACTTTTGATTATTTTGCAAAACAAGGCGTGGAAGTGAAGGTGATTTCGGGCGACAATGCTGAGACCGTTTCAATTGTGGCGGAAAAAGCGGGGATTAAAAATACGAGGAAATTTATTGATCTTTCGAGCTTGCCAGAGGGTGTGATTTTGAAAAGATTGTACTAGAAAACACGGTTTTTGGACGCGTAAAGCCAGAAGAAAAACGTAAGATGGTGAAAAATTTTTACAGAAGGCGGGACATACCGTAGCGATGACCGGAGATGGGGTGAACGACATCTTAGCTTTGAAAAGGATGCGGACTGTTCAGTGGCGATGGCTTCTGGTTCTCAGGCGGCTTCACAAGTAGCGCAACTAGTGCTACTTGATTCGGATTTTTCGCGCATGCCGCAAATTGTAGATGAGGGGCGTCGAGTGGTGAATAATTTGGAGCGTTCAGGTTCAGTTATTCTTAGTGAAAGAAATGTTTTTCGTTTATCGTGGCACCTTCCTCGATTGGTTTTGGCTTCATGTATCCGCTTCTACCGACCCAGGTTTCATTAGTCACGATGTTTACGATCGGTGTACCAAGTTTCTTCTTGGCGCAAATTCCGAATAAAGGATTTAATTCGGGGGTAATTTTCATGATTAATATCTTGAAAAAAAGCCATTCCAGCGGCGCTAACTAATGTGGTGATTGTTTTAGCGTTAATTAATTTGAGACTTTGGTCTGGGGCTCACGCACGAACAACTGAGCATGCTCTGTGTCTTAGGTTGGGAAGTGGTAGGAATCACTATCTCGCGCGAATTTGTATGCTATATGATAATATCTGGAAGAAATTAATCGGTGGTTGTACACTTCGGCATGTTATTTCTGTATGATTTTCTTACAAAAGTTTATTTAGCGTGCATATTAATTTATCGATGATTGAGTGGGTAATCTTTCGGTGCGATTTTAATTATTACAGTGCCACTGATGATGACGATTGAGAATATGTCGCGTTGGCTTTATCGAAAACGTGATAATTAAGATTCTAAAGAATAAGATTATTGATAAAGTTACCAGAAATCGAATAGTTAATTATTAATCAAAGTCTGGAGGATTGGATATCTTAGAGGTTGTGACTTTTTGGGATATTGAATGAGAATCAAAAATATCAGCTACGAAGCTGATATTACTTAAAGTTTTGAGGCTTTAGCTTTTCCCAGCCGCCGCCATGGGGCTTTAGCTTTACCAGCCGCCACCGCCGCCACCGCCGCCACCGCCGGAGAATCCACCGCCACTGGAGTAGCCAGAACCGCCACTACTGCTACTAGTGGAATAAGTTGAGGACGAGCTGAAATACTAGATGTGAAAGCTACCAAAAATCGGCATATGATAGCGCATACCAGGTTGGAATGGTGTAATCGGTGCCGAGTTCTTCATAATATTTGTCGAGATGATCCAGGTTTTTCGAGACCAAAGAGTGCAGCATAAGGCAAAGCTCTTCATAAAGATGAACGATTCCCTCTGGTGAGTATCGACATCTTTGACGTTTGAAGGAAAGTTAATGCGTTCACTCAGGCAAAGATTAATGTAATCTTTGAGGCCTTGCATACAGACTACAATTCGAGTCCGGCGTTAGGTAAAATCGCGATATTTTCTAGCAAAATGGTTATAAGTAGAAGCAGCAATGGAGTGCCGATAAAAATAGCGGCTAAAGATGAAGAGCTCTGGCTTATAAATATAGAAAGAAGTGATATGGATGGTTTGATCGGCGATGCGTAGAAGCCAAGAAAGGAGTTTCGGGAAGAATGGGAAAGAATGAAGCGATACCGAAGAGCATACCACCAAAAATGATAATAAAAATGAACGCCAATGATACTATCGAGAACGCCCTATTATGCCAGCTCTTTTTATTTGTCCTCGGTTAAACCTTTTTCGGCGATATCAAGTTTGATATTTCGTATCATAACTCATAATGAGTTGGTTGACCGAGTAGGAGTCATTTTGTTTGAGCTTGAAAGTTTCACCGACTTCAGGCAGGGTGGAAGATTGAGCCAAGACACGAAGCATGGATTTTTCTTCGAGCTGAGATTGTCGGTATTTAGGATTTTGACCGACCAAGATTGCTTCTTATTGAGACCGAGAAAATTTTTCAATTGGATTTTTAATGATGTCAATTTTCTTATGGACGGCTAAACTAAGCACGGTGGCAGTCTTCTGATTAAGCGGAGTGAAGCTAAAAGAAACCAGCTTGACCAACGGTGAGATCTTTTCGAGGTTGGTATTCGGAACGCGGATTAAGCTCTTGTAGTATTGATGTTTTTCGTGAACATGTTTTTGATAGTTACGAATGATACTGAAAATCGTAAAGAAAGAGGAAAATCCTGATAATAATACAGACCGCTACGGCAATGTAGTTATATTTTCGGTGGACGAATTTTGAAGGTGTCGGCTTTAATAGCAATGACGAAAAGTTGCACCTTCACCGGCTTTAAGATTGTTGGCGGAAAAAGTAATGGAATTTTTGGCTTTTTCAATCTGACATTTATCAGTATCATTGGAACGATAAGCACCAGAGTAACAGATAGGGTTACCAAAAATGGTGCTAGCAATTTCATCGGAAAAATGAAGAGTACCGGAAACTTGCTCAAAAGGCTGCTTCCAGTCGACACCATTAATATTCCAGTAAAGCTCTTGATAGGCGCCGGAAATTGAGGAATTTGCAACATCTTTGAAAGCGGAGACTACATTGTCGAAGCTATATTTAATCACGTAAGTTTGTTCGCCAGAGACATAGGCGTCAGCATCACCGATTTTGAGTTTAATATTAGAATCGGAAACGCTGGATTCAAATTTTTCTGATTGACCATTGCGAGTGACGGTGGCCTTTAAAAGCGTACGATCGTCAATAATTTGATTTCTGCCGGCTTTGGTTGAAAATCGGGATTACGCGCATGATGCCATGATTGGTGTTTTCGTGGGTGAAAATTGGACTAACCAGGTTTCGGTCACATCAAGCTTGGAGTAACCTTCGGCGTCTTTGGTTAGTTCATAATCGGCATGAAAAATTTTTGAAAGTAAAATCATTAACGGCGGAATTTTCGCTGCTTGAGCTACTGCGTTTTTCGACGAGCAAAAAGTCGGTTCGGCAGGAACTAGAATGATGGTAAAAATTGATAGTAATAAAATAAACCTTAAAAAGAATTTCCTCATGGTTTAATTTTATCATAAAGCTAGAGAACTTCGCGTAGAGAACGTTTGATTGCTAGAGGACTTCGCGCAGAGAACGTTTGATTTAGAGGATTTCGCGAGAGCGCTTTGATTACGTTGATGGAAGATTGCATCCGAATGGCTTCCATTTCAGTAAGTTCGGTATCGAGACGGCGCACTGATTCCCTTTGCGGCCAACGATGGTAGGAAAACCAAAAAGCAGTCGGAAAAATTATCGTAAGTAGAAACTGGCAAAGACACGATTTTTCGTCATTAAAAATACAGTTGACGATACGGGTGACACAGGCGCCGATGCCATAATAAGTTGCGCCTTTTTGTTGATAATTTCGTAGAGCCTGATTTTTGGTGTCAGTTTCGATATTTTTGAGTTCAGAAGCGGAGATTAAATCAGTGATTGGTTGGCCACCAATATTGGCATTCGACCAGAGAGCAAATTCGCTATCGCCATGTTCGCCCACTTGATAAGCGTGGACGGATTTTGGTGAAATGCCGAGACGATTAGCCACGTTATATTTTAGGCGGGCAGAATCGAGAACGGTGCCGGAGCCGATGACTTTGTGACTTGGAAAACCGGAATATTCCATGACGAGGTAGGATAAAACATCGACTGGATTGGTGACCATGAGAAAAAAATACCTTGAAAGTCATTTTTACGAGATTTTCGACAATTTCTTTGACGATTTTGGCATTACGGGCGAGGATTCAGTGCGGGTTTTCGCCGCCTTTTTCTGAGCGGCGCCAGCAGTGATAATTACAGATCGGTGTCTTTGCTGTCCTTTTTCGTAGGAGCCGGCATGAATTTTTCATGAAATTTGGTGAAACCGCTAAAAGTATCACGCAGGTCCATGGCTCTCACCTTCGGCATCGGCCTGGTCTTGGTCGATAAGAACCAGTTCATTGATGGCGTTATGGGAAGAAACTAAAGAAAAACCAATACTGGCACCAACGTTCCCTGTTCCAATAATCATTACTTTGTTCGACATAGTTTTTCCACCCTGAAATTAAAAATATTATAGAAATGCTTATGCTTATTTTTAACATATTTTGCAATTAGATTCGACGAATGTCCCAGTTGATATTAGTGGTGATGAGATTTTAGATTTGACGAATATCCCAGTTGATATTGGCGATGGAGTCTTAAATTTGACGAACGTCCCAGTTGATACTAGCGGTGACGACGTCGAGGAGAGCTTTTGCGGATTCCAGGTGGCAAGCGCGGCGATTTTGGCGGGAAGCATGCCGGTCCAGAGAGAGAGTGGGTGAAAATTGGTGATCGAGGCGGATGGTGTAGATTTCGCCAGCTTTGGCCATAATGATTTGGTCGCTATGTAGCGTAATAAGAGTAGTGGGTAGCTGATGGTAAATTTATGTAAGGTTTCAATCACAGATGTGAGTGGCATGGAGAGTAGAAGCATTTTAGGAAAATAAACGGCTTGAAAAAAAGTTTTTGGAGTTGCGGCATCGTGGCAAGTAGAATCAGGTTTTTCGTGCTGGAGATTTTTCTTCAGCGTTGTTTGTAATAATTTCAATAGCATCGCGACAGGCTACTACCACTTGATTTTCGTGAAGTGATTTTAGGGCTTCGTTAATGGCGATGGAAGTGGTGGAATTTTTGGAAAAATTACCGGATAGAAAAATCGTATCAGTAGAGAGAAAAACTTTCGGTGAGTTTTTCGTGACGATCGAAGAGCCAGAAGGGAGTGGATTTTAGAAAATCGATGTAATTAATCACCGGAAGTTTGTTTTGAAGAGCGTCTGGCAAAAATAATTTAAGAGTTTTAAGTGGTAATTTTTCGAGAAACTCGGTGGTGCGAATTTCACTTAAAAAGTTTTTCACTATTACCACCAAAAACTGAGAGACGACCAGATTTTTGAGTAGGAATGTTCCATAAAAATATTGTGGTCTTCGTTGCCGATAAGTTTGTGCCAGTAGGTGAAATTATTAGGATTCATATTATTGGGAATTCAAAAATATTAAAAATTTAGGGGTGATAGAAATTGGGACAGTGGTCGGGATCCGAGAATGGATTCGTAAATTTCAGCAGCTTCGAGATTTTTCGAGCGACTTGAAATGAAAGAAAATAATCAATGCGCCAACCGATATTATTTTTCGCGCGCTTCCCCAGTGTGACCACCAAGTATAGCGAGCAGTGTCAGGATTAAGTGAACGAAAAGTATCAATGAAAATCTTGTTTTAGAATTTCGGAAATACCTTGACGCTCTTCGATCGGGTGAAAAGCAGCATTTTTGGTATTTTGTTTTCGGACGTGCGAGATCAATTTCTTGATGTGCGGCATTAAAATCACCGCAGACTACCACGGGTTTGGTTTTTTCGAGATGTTTCAAATAAGCCAAAAAGAGCGGGATCCCAAAGTTCATGACGTGGTTTGAGGCGCGATAAATCAGTTTTGGAATTTGGGGTGTAAACATTAACTAGATAGAAATTTTCGGTCTCAAGCGTGAGTACGCGACCTTCAGAAAACGGTGAGCCAAAACCGTCATTTTAGAGAAGTTTCTGATTTTTGCTTGATCGAAAATCGGGACTTTTGAAAATATTCGGAAAGGTTGGTCTCGGTAGATAGAATTGGTAAATTAGTTTTGTGATAGTCATGGTGCCAGAATAGCCTGCACGTTCGGCAGAGTTCCAATGTAACTGATAATTTTCTAGTGGAGTGTTTAAAATTTCTTTTTCAACTTGTTCCGGGTTTGGCTTTGACTTCTTGGAAACAACAAAAATCTGGATTTTCGATCGCTAAGAAAATTTTTGGATGGCCTGTTTTTAAGGACGGCACGCAGGCCATTCACGTTCCAGGAAAAAAAGACGGGATTTTTAGACATGTAAGCGCTTCCTGCTTCGCGATCGAGGTCACGATTTTTAATCGAAACACGCTTGTCATAACGTTTTTTTACCAGTAGCGAGGAGACCTCGATTTTAATATAACGGCCGCCGCCGAACAATTTAGTTGGTACGATGAGTATTGCCGAGTTGTTTGGATTTTTCGAGTGAATGAAGTTGCTTTTTGGTGATAAGCAGACGGATATTGCGGGCGGTTTCGGCACCAAGTGTGAGGTTATTTAGCCAGAGTTCACCATCCTAGTGGTGACAAAAGAGCCTTTAAGCTGGACGTGGTGATCACGAATGAGGGCGGACTTCCGGTCCGGTCAGACTCATGCCGCAGATAATTTTATCACCGAGATGATAATCAAAACTCGCACGTCGATTGACGGCAACAGAAGAGGTTTGCTTTGGTTTTTGATTTTTACCCATAGCAATTATAACAGATACTAAAAAGTGTTATATAATAGAGATTATGAAAAGTGCAATTGCTTCTGATATTTATTATCCGATGACAAATGGGTGGCGGTCTGCGCATAATTTAGCTAATGGTTTAGCTCAGGCTGGGTCATGAAAGTTTTGGTGATCGCACCAGAGTTTTACGGGTGAATATTATGAAGAAATCGATGAAAAACTGGAGTGAAGACTGCTCATTTATCTTCAATTCGATTTTCCTTTTTATCCTGACCAAATTAACCCGGTGCCAGAGAATCCGGAATTTTTGGGTATGCCATTACCACGTTTGACTTATAAGAAATGGTATTTGGTGGACGGTGAAATCCCTTGGGTGGAAGTGAAAAAAGTGTTGGATGAATTTCAGCCAGATGTAATTCATCGCAGACGGCGGAATTTATTGCGCTTGCGGTAATGAGTTATGTGAAAAGCGAATATCCCTTTGGTTTCGACAGGGACATGCTTATCCGGATAATATTACTGACCAATTGTTTTTCTTGCAGCCTAAACCTTTGAAAAATTATCAAATGCGATTTTGAAGGCGCACATGATGAGTTTTTGAAAAATTCTGAATATGCGACGATGCCAACTGAGATTGCAATCGGCGATTTGGTACCAAAAATCGTAAATATTTTAAAGTGCCCAGTAGAAGCGCTTTTCAAATGGTGTGGATTTGTCGCAGTTTAAGCCGGCTAAAAGCTAGTTCGGAGATTTTGAAAAAAATATCACCTGATGATGGTAAAGATAAAATCATGTACATCGGTCGGGTGGATCCGGAAAAAGTATTGATGTGGTGGTGAAAGCTTTTGCTTTGCTTTCTGGCTGATGGAATTTCGAATACTGAACTCGTGATTGTGGGTGATGGCATCGATATGGCGAGATTGAAAGAACTTGCTGAGGAACTAGGTATCAGTGAGGAGGTGAAAATTTCTCGGAAAAATTATGATGCCGGAGCTTACGAAAGATTTATCGCATGGGTAAGATTTTTGCTACGGGTTCTGAGACCGAGACACAAGGAATTGTTTTGATTGAGGCGGCAGCAACTGGTTTGCCTCTTGTGGCGGTGAATGCTGGAGCAGTGGGGAGAAATTTGCGTGAAATGGTTTTAATGGTGAACTTGTGAAGCTGGCAATATCGAAGCGTTCAAAGAAGCTATGAAAAAGATTCTTTTTGGACAAGAAACTACAAAAAGAATATAGTAAAAATTCTTTGAGATTTCAAAGAAGCATGATTTGAGATATACCTTGAAGCGCTTTGAAGAAATTTATGAAGAAGCGATTCGCTTAAAACATGCTGAGATGGAAGCGGAAGGAATAGAAATAAGCGAAACGGAATGAATTTAAGCTAAACCATGAATAAAAATAAGCAGTGAGCGAAAGATAAGATTTGAGTTAGATTGGAGAAAAATAATGCAGAAAAATGGTCTTGGCAGGGATTTACCCTAAACACTTTTACGATTTCTAGCCCCGATGGAGGGGTGACGGATGTGGTTTTTCGTCAGGTAATTAACCGAGCAGGGCGACCGGATGTATACGGAATTTACTAATGTTTCTTCTTTTTGCGTCAGAAAAAGGTCGCGATAATGCACTTGAGCGTCTCGATGTGGTGAGACGGATTCGCGATTATTGCGCAAATTTGGGGAAAAATCCGGAGCAATTTGGCTTACTGGCAAGCAAATTGAAGAACTTTGGGTTTTGATGGACTTGATATTAATATGGGCTGTCCAGATCGCCATGTCAAATAAAAGCGGGTGGTGGTGCGGCGATGATTCGTGCGCCGGAATTGGCGCTTGAATGTATCCGTTCGGCAAAAGCAAAACACGAATTTGCCAGTGTCGGTGAAGACGCGCTTGGGTTTTTACGTATGTGGACGAATTTCGTGAATGGCTACCGAAAAATTTTAGCGGAGGATGTGCGAATTTGACGATTCATTTACGTACACGCAAGGAAATGTCGAAAGTGCCAGCACATTATGAGCTAATTCCAGAAATTTTAGCTATTCGTGATGAGGTCGCACCACAAACTTTGATTACGATTAATGGTGATATTGCGGATATGGCGGACGTAGCTAAACTAAGTGAAACTTATCCAGGGGTGGATGGTTTTATGATTGGTCGTGGCGTATTTTTTAATCCGTATTGTTTTACTAATCGTAAGCCAGTGGGGCTGGGTGGAGAGTTGAAATTCCGGAAATTATGGAATTATTTCGCTTTTCATCTGGACGTTTTTGATGCGAGATGTCGAGAATTAGAAGCACGCGGCTCGAGATATCCATTTGAGCCGTTGAAGCGCATGTTTAAGGTTTATGTGAATTCTTTCGATGGAGCATCAGACTTACGAGTGAAACTGATGGATTGTAGAAATACTGACGGAAATTCGAGCAGTGTAGACGAATTTTTGTGCAAAATTGTAACAAAAAGAGGGTGTAATTCCTCTCTCTAGATTAATTAGCCGCATGTGCCAAGTCAAATCTGAGCATTAAACATCAGACGACATTGCTCCTTTCCGACTAAGACGTCGAAGACGTGAATCGCGGTATTGCCGACGAAACGGATGTGAGTGCGGAGTAATTCCGTCACTTCAGACTCATCGTAGCCATGGCGCTTGAAAAAGTCAGCGGTTGGCACGGAGTCATTTGATAGCCGAAAAGAGCCATCACTTCGACACGTTCTAGATTGTTAAGATTAGTTTGGTTTTGCATAAGTAACTCCTAAATTTAAATATAAAGAGTCATTTATGTGAGCCTGATTTATTGGCTCCTGGCTAAAAAAGTATAAATGACGATACTTAAAAGCTAAAACATTTTCTATTGCCAGTGACCGAAGGTATAGCAAGATACTTTAATTTTAGCACAAAAAGTTTGTTTGGATGAAAAGATGGGATTTTTCTGGATGAGATTTTTACTAAAAACTTTAGGCATAAAAATGGGAGGGGCGGAGGCATAACATGAGAGATGTAGACATAAAAATGGAAGATGTGAGGCATAAAATGGGAGGCTGAAAGCCTCCCGAAAAATGTAAGTTGCGGGTCGATAGTTGCGTTGCTGATATCTTTTGGAGAAGAGTACTAGAGAGTAGTAGTTTTTCAGGGAGCTAGTATTCGATATCAGCAATATTTGGAATTTTAATAACTGAGTTTTCAATAGCTAGTTTACGATTAGATTGATGATTAATCGTTGCAAAACTAGGTTCTAGCTAGATTCTAACATAACCTCAATTTCCGAATCTGAGGCTTTCTGGAAATGATCGGATGATTTCTGTAATCTTGAGCAAATGCTTGAACATGCTCAGGTCTCCAGGAATCGTATCTGTTGGCCAGTAATATCGTCGGTAATAGTAACACTCCATGTGAAATACCCCTATCATAAAAAGCAATTTTTCACGTACGTAACCTAAATCCCTAGTTAGATTAGACGGTTTAATTCTACCATAAAAATATAAATATGTCAATGTTAAAATTGACAAGATTAGAAAAAAGTTGTAGAATATAAGCACTGATTAAGATTAATTAGTGTGACTTTTTGATAGTAGTTCTTTAAGAGGAGGTTTCCGTATGGAAAAAGATTATGAAAATGAAAAGTTTATACTGCTAATGGTGAAATTCGCGTACTAATTGCTATAGAATACTTTCTTGTTTTGTGATTTTTGGGTTATTAGCTAGGTGCAATACCCATGCTGTGTCGATAATTTTAGTGTCATTGATGTTGCATATAAATTTTAGTGTGGGCGGATCGATCGTTTTTGAGTACGTAATTGTTAGTTGTTTTACATGTCGATAATCAGTAAAATGATAACTAGTTTTTCGAAATGCTATTAAGTGCTTTTATTTGGGGGTATTTTGCTTATTGGTTGAATTTTTGGCTACTACTAGTTTTATCGATACTTGCAATCTTAACTGTAGCTTGGACAAATTTAGATCATAATAGAAATACGTAGATTATATGGTAGAGGAATTAAACTGTCTGCCAGTTGACTTAGCGAATGGAAAGATTTATTAACTTGGCATTGGTAGCCGATGTTTATAATTTTCGGTTCAGTCTTCGTGATGTATCATTTTGAACTGACTCTACGTAGTGATTATTGCTGTGATGCTCCATTATATTCAATATAGGATTTTAATAGGCCACTAGACCATGAAGCGCTAAATCTCCAGCACTCCAGAAATGGGAGTGCTATAGTTTTGAGGTTTTATTTTATTCTCATTTTTAAAAAACATGCTAAAATAAAAATAAAATCCGGAGAGAAAAAATGGGCAGAAAGCATATCAAAAATCGGGTATATCAAAGAACCGAACGAAAAATTTTTAATGCTTTGGCAAAGTATATCAAAGAGATAAAAAGCTTTAGCTGAAATTCAAATATGCGAGCTTGTTAGGGTAGCTAGGATTGCCGAGTCGACATTTTACGACCATTATCGTAATTTTGGCAGATTTAATGAATAAAAATCGCGCCATTTTCTTGAAACATTTGGAGGATGAAGTAAAACAAATTTTCAATTAGAGATGAGTATGGAACAATTTTATGAAAAATTGTTCATTTTTATACAAAGAAAATCGTTTGGAATTGATGCAGATGGATTTTCATAAAAATGATGAATTTGGCGCTGTTTCGAGTGGAATTTAAGATGTTAATTTATCGCTTCTGGAATCGCTATGATCCGGAGTTGATGGAGGCAATCTAAGACCATTTTCTGGCGGATTTAGTGGCGGAATTATATCGTTGGCGTCGCGAAAAATATCACAAAAATTTTTATCGTGAAGCAGTGCGAAATTTGGTGTGTTGACGAAAAATGCCCCAAGATTTTATGTGAATCTGGCTTAGAAAATAAAATGTCCAACTATAGAAAAATGTAGGAATAAAAAGTGACTTAGTGTAAGATCTCAGGATCTATGAATTGGCGCTATTCGATACTTGTAATTTCACCATCTTTGAGATGCAACAGACGTTGATTTTTAGAGCCTCGAAAATTTTAAGGAGTAAGGTCACGCTGGGCAAAGTGGATAGATGGTCCGTCAAAATCAGGGGTCGAGGTTTGAAAAACTCCATTGATCGTCTTTACTGCCTTTAATTTCTTCATAGGTGTAATAATATTAAACGTTCCAACCAAGCTCCTCACGTGATTGTGGCGATTTCAGCCAGTAGCTGGTGTCTAATATTCACAGTGAATAAAGCAACCTTGAGTCCAGATAACATGTTATAACCGTAACAATACCATCGTTGATTGGACCCGAAGACGGATGTGATGTATCAGAACCATGGGGACCTTTTAAGCCTTTCCTAGGGACGACTTAGTGAGTGTTGGCATGTTCGCATGGGCGGCCTTTTCGACCTTGGTGCCAAAGTGCCAGAAACATGCCCATT